>Ga0256914_1000159_pt1 | contig 64781 bp, 68 predicted proteins | sample HulkmetaG_FD_191571 | JGI IMG/M metagenome (GOLD analysis project Ga0256914, IMG submission 191571) | Hydrothermal chimney microbial communities from Main Endeavour vent field at the Juan de Fuca Ridge, Pacific Ocean - Hulk | ecosystem: Environmental > Aquatic > Marine > Hydrothermal vents ...
GTTAGAACTACTCCAACTGTTTTCTGGTCAAATCTCATAATAAAACTCCCTCCTGAAATGACTAATGGGTAATATATTTCAGGAAGGATAATAATCAAATCTATATTTACCTAAGAGCATCTTCAGGAATAGAAACTCTCACAACACCTCTGAAATCTCCTTCTTCATAATTTACTGCCTGATCACCTGGATATAGTTTCATAAGCTTTGTTTGAAGCTTTGGATCCATATCCTGAAGTTTTCCATGACATGTCAAACAGATCGGTAACACCTTTAAAGGTTTATAGAATCTGTAGTAAGTCTTTCCATCTATTTTAACTTTCTGAATATAGTATTTTGGAAGAGGCTTTTTTTCTTTTTCAAAATTTTCAAAATATCTCAGTGCTTCTCTTTCAAACTTATCAGGTGCATTTTTTGGATTTCTATATCTTAAAGATGTTCTTTTAATATCTATACCTTTTCCTATCTCTCTTTCTATTTTCTCTGTAAGATCAATTGCTTTTTTAGAACAAACCTCTACAGCATAAAGTGGTCCTTTTTTCAAAGATTCTATAAGCTCACCTTTTAATGTTTTTAACAACTTTTTTGTTGCTGTATTGCCTAACTGAACTATCTCGTCTTCCTTTTCAGGAGGAATTTCTGAATATTTTTTGGTTGCACATGAAAATGAGAATATTAATACTCCTGACACTACAGCCGCTGCAAAAATTTTTCTCATTCTCTACCCTCCTTTTTATATAATAATCCTTCCTTTTCAGCTTTATTTAAATAGCTGAACATCTCATCATCGGATACCTGATGGAAATCCTCATAATACATTCCAACAGCGAAAAAAGGTGTATCATCTTTATGATAACAGATTACCTGATCAAAAACTTTCTTAACTCTCCCAATACTGTCAACAGGACAAACAGGAACAGCCAGAATTACCTTTTTTGCTCCTTTCTTTCTAATATATTCCCCTGCAACCATTGCTGTGTAACCTGTTGCTATTCCATCGTCAACAATAATAGCCGTCTTACCTTTAAGATCAGGCTCTTTACCTGCGGAGTACTTCTTTAATTTTTCTAATGCCCCTTCGAGAGCTCTTTTTTTAGCCTCTTCAAGTTCCTTTTCTGAAAGATAGGCATATGAGCTTATAATAAAGGTTCCATCAGGAGCTATAGCTCCTATTGCTGCTTCAGGTTCGTATGGTGGGGTTATTTTTTTAGTCACAACCATGTGAAAAGGAATACCAGTTTCCTTAGATATATAATAGGCTACAGGAACACCACCCCTCGGTATAGCAAGGATAACAGAATCCTCTTTTATTTCAGAATACTTTTTTATCTTCTCAGCTAAAAGTTTACCAGCCTCTTCCCTGTTTTTGAACTTCATCACAGATTTTCCAACTCTTTTAATGGATCTTCTATATAATAATCTCTATCTTTTTCAAACTTTTTCCATTCATTAACAATATCAATATCATTTCCTTCAATTTTTTCTTCAGCTTTATCTATCTTTACGAGAAGAGGTATTTTTGTCATGTTTCCTATGATTATACCTTCTCCAGGATTCAATCCGGGAAGATAATCCATAAGTTCCTGCGATAAAGACTCGCTCGCCCTCTGGACATGTTTTTGATCCTCAGGTTCCACAAGCTTGAGAATTATCATATTGTTCATCTGAGAAAGTATCTCTTTATCTAGTCCTTTTGGCCTTTGTGTTACAACAGAAAGACCAAGTCCAAACTTACGTCCTTCTCTGGCTATTCTTGATATGTAATATTTTGACTCAGTATTCCTTTTTTCTCCTGCAAGAATGTGTGCTTCTTCTATCACAATTAGTAAAGGGAAGGGAAGTTTTGAATTTCCTTTTCTAACAGCTTTTTTTCTCTCTTCAAGAGACCATCTTAGTATATTGGATGCAATAGCATCAGCTACATCCTCATCTAACTCTGAAAAATCAAAAACATTTACCATCCCTGGTTTTATCTTTTCTATTAATGGAGGAACCCCAAGTTTTATTATATGACCAAGTTCAAGCTCCAGATCCTCAAGTTTATTTAGAACTTCAAATAAGGAGTCTTCCCTAACTTTACCTTTTATCCTATCGCCTATTTCCGTCTCAGGATCAGATATATCCTCTATCGTCGATTTTAATCTTGATAAAAAATCTGATGTATCTATATAATTCTGCCAGTTTTCACCTTTTTCATCTTTAAGCTGATCAAGCAGATGCTCAAAAGCCAACCTGAAATATCTGAACTGAACGTAAGCATTCTGTTTAATACCGATTAATGATGCAAACTCCTTAGGTTTTAACATAACAGGATTTATTAAAGGAGGAATAAGATTTACAGCATTTTTTCCATTTTTTGTAAGCCTGCTCTTAACATACTCACCGTGAAAATCAAAAATAGCTACAGTTCCTCCTAAATTTATAACATTTTTTATCAAAACCGATACGGTATTTGACTTACCAGCCCCTGTCACAGCAAGAATAGCTAAATGTCTCAAAACCACCTGTTCAATATCAATATAAACTGGAATATCCTCTTTCTCAGACAACAGTCTTCCAATCCTCACAAACTTTTCATTTTTGGCACCAAAAACTTTTTTAAGAAGATCAGGAGGTGCTTCTAAAACTTCAGCTGCAGGTAACGGAGGTGTTCTCGGCATCTGAAGAAAAACCTCATTTCCATTATCTAAAATCTCTCCAAGAATACTTATCTCACCCCTTATATAATTCTCATTTATTGAAAATTTTTTTATACTCTCAGCAGCTTCAGGAGCCCTTATATCATCGGGAAGATATGGATTACTTCTCTCAAGTTTGTGAATCATACCTAAAACTGTCTTCTTCTCCCCTGAAATCTCTTCATAATTAAGACATACAAACTGTCCAATTCTTACAGGTTCATCAGTTATAAAATTAACCCTATTAGGTTTTGTAGCTCCAATACAAATCCCTATCTGTTTCATTTTTTTCCCTGCAATATAATATTAATCTTCACATTTAATTATAAATTAAAAAAAACAGGATGGTCTTTATTTATGAAAAAGAATTTTTTAGGTACTGTCATGATTATAAACTTTATTACTTTCCTTTTATCTCTTTCTTATGAGATGGTTTTCTCCGTTCTCCCATTTTTTCTTGTTAATAGTATTGGGGTTTCCATGTTTGTTATTGGAATCATAGAAGGAGGTTATGACCTTGTTTCAAATCTTGTAAAAATATTTTCAGGTTACTGGTCAGACTTTTTAAGTAGAAAAAGAATTATATTCTGGACTATTTTTCTCTCCATATTTGGAAAACTCTATTTTATCTTTGGAAAAAAATGGGATGACTTTATTCTGGGAGTTGTTTTAGAAGCAACATCTGATGGTTCACTCGCTCCTGTCAAAGATACAATCCTTTCTGCTGAAAAAAAAGAAAATCTCGGCAGAACCTTTGGTATAAACAGAGCTTTTGAAAATATAGGATCTTTCTTAGGAATATTTATAGCTCTTATATTCCTTATTTTTTACCTTGAAACAGTAGATTATCAGGAATATTTCTATCTCTCCTTAGCACCTTTATTTTTATCGTTATTACTTTTAATTTTCCTCAAAATACCTCGAGAAAAAAAGCCCGCAAGGATAAAAATTGTTACATGGGAGATATTCTTCCCCAGATATGTATTTCTCTTTTTTCTTCTCTCCTTCGCAAATTTTGGATATTCATTTTATATTCTAAAAATTTATAAGCAGGTTGAAAATGAGGCTGTAACTGTAGGTATATATCTTTTATTTTCAATAATAATTGGTCTTGCGGCACTGGTAAGTGGAAAGTTTTTCGACCGTTTGGGAGAGAAAAAACATCTTGAAATTACTGTTATTATGTTTATACTCTCACACCTATTTATGATAATTTTTCCCGTAATTGGATTTATAATGTTTGCTTTTGCTGATGCTTTTTTAGACATAGGAATATGGGCAACACTTGGTAAAAAGGTAAAATTTAGAAAAGGCTTTGTTTTTGGCATGTATCATTTTACAGTTGGTTTTTCTTCTCTTATTGCAGGCATTATAGCAGGATACCTATGGGAAAGTATAAATGCTGAAGCTCCTTTTATTATGGGTGTTATAGCTTCTTCCATTGCTTTTTTTATAATAAAGAGATATTTTTGACTATAATATAATAAGGGGGTAAGATTTGAGTCTTACAGGTAAGTTTTTAAGTAAAAAAAGAGAGGATGTAGATTCAGAATCTGCAGATATACACCCTTTCAGTAGGGTTAAACCAAAAAGAAGAAGAAATATTCTGCTATTTTTTTTAATCACAACCGCATTTTTCATATATACATCAATAATCCTAATTGAATTTTCAAAAAAAGAACCAGAAAGGATCGAATCAGTAGTAAAAAAAGAAACTATATCTAAAAAAATGGTAAAAACAACTGAAGATATAAATAAACTCAACTATCCATCTATCAATATAGATATAAAAAGCATGAATTACAGTATAGAAAATACGATCAAAAGATCAAATATACTTTCATATATACAGGATAAACCTATCTTTAAAAAAGAAAAAATTAGAAAAATAAATGATAGTAAAAGAGAAAGAATAATATCATATATAAAGAAAGGAAAAGAGGCTGAGAAAAAGGGAGATATAAAATCGGCAATATTTTTTTATAAGAAAGCTTGGAGTTTAGATAAAAACAATTCCGACATAATATTAAAAATCGCTTATTTGCATTATAAAGGAGGATATTACAAAGCAACTATAAAGTACGCAAACTGGGCATTAAAGATTAAAAAAGATTTTATTCCTGCTGTTGTTCTGAAAGCAAAAGCCTACGAATCTCTTGGAATGAGAGAAAAATCAAAAGCTATACTTGAAGAGGCCTATTTTATGTATCCAGAAAATAAAGAGATAATTTTTAATCTTGCCAACATATATGAAAAAGAAAGATCACTTGTTGTAGCAGAGGATCTATATAAAATATTAGATGAAATGGGTTATATTGAAGGCTCGATTGGACTTGCGCGAGTATATGAAAAATTAGGTTATAAAAATAAGGCTTACAGAACTTACAGGAAATTATTAAATCGTCCTGATATATCAGAAGAGCTAAAATACCGTATAGAAAAAAAGCTTCTTCTCCTTGGAGATTAATGATGAATCCTCTTGAAAAAGGCTTCAGCATAATAACAAATAACAATCTTGAAATACTATGGATAAGTGAGGATTTTTCACTGTATCTGGGGTATCATACCGAAGAGCTTATAGGTGAACCTGTCTCTAAAGTTGTTGAAACAGATATAAAAAGTAAGATAGATATCCCAAAATTCTTTGGAATGATAAAAGATTCATCAAATCAGCTTTCTACAGGCGTATTTAATCTATCCCGTATATATAGCAGAGATGGTTCACCTGAAGGATATATTCTACAATTTTACTTTCAAGAAAGGGAAACTGAAGACGAAGATTTTCTTGTTTTCAACACACAAAATATAAAAATGAAAAAACTTCTTGAAAAAGCATCTCTTATAGCCTACTCAGATGTTTCTGTTCTCATTTCAGGTGAGACTGGCACAGGAAAATCTAAACTTGCAAAATGGATCCATATCAATAGTAATAGAGTTTCATTTCCCTTCGTATCTGTAAACTGTTCTGCCATCCCTGAAACATTGTTTGAAAGTGAGTTTTTTGGTTATGAAAAAGGAGCTTTCACCGGTGCAACAACCTCTAAACCAGGAAAAGTTGAAATAGCGGATAATGGAACATTATTTCTTGATGAGATAGGAGATCTCTCTCTCACATCTCAGGCAAAGCTTCTTGTTTTTGTTGATACTAAAGAGTTTGAGAGACTTGGAAGCAGCAAACCTAAAAAAGTAAATGTAAGAATTATTTCAGCTACAAATAAGAATCTTCTTCAAAGTATTAAAAAAGGTGATTTCAGAAGTGATCTTTATTATAGAATAGCCATAACAAAAATAGAGATACCTCCCCTTAGAGAGAGAAAAGAAGATATCCCTCTTATTGTAAACAGCTATCTTCACAGAAAAGGTAAAAGAATTACCCAGCGTGCCATAGCTTTCCTTATGGAACAAGAATGGTATGGAAATATCAGAGAACTAAGAGCTGTCCTTGAGTCAGCATGTATAATGGCTTATGATAGAGATATTATTGATATTCAACATATCTCTGATGAGTTTCTAACCTTTGAAGAGATTTACAAAAACGTTAATATTGATGAATCAAAATTCTCAGAAGATAAGATGTTCAGCGAAAAGGAGAGAATTAAAGAAGCTTTAAGAAAAACCTCAGGCAACAGGAAAAAGGCAGCAAAAATGCTCGGTATAAGTGTTACAACCCTATGGAGAAAAATAAAAAAGTATAATCTTATTGAAGAAATCAGGAGGGATCCTCTTTAAGATAATTATCTATAATCTTGCACAGCGTATGCTCAAGCGTTAGATGAACTTCCTGAATTCTTGCTGTATTAGCATGACTAACCACAAAAGGAAAATCAACAATCTCCTTTAACTTTCCACCACCTTTGCCTAAAAAACCAGCTGTAAATAATCCAAGTTCCTTTGCTTTTAGTACGGCTTTTATAACATTTTCCGAATTTCCACTTGTAGATATACCTATAAGTATATCTCCTTTCACTCCTAAGGCTTCAACCTGTCTTGAAAATATATTTTCAAATCCATAATCGTTTCCAACAGCTGTTAGAATTGACGTATCAGTAGTTAGAGCCACAGCTGGAAATCCTTTTCTTTCAAGCTCAAATCTTCCTACAATTTCTGCAGCAAAATGCTGAGCATCCGCTGCACTACCACCATTACCACAGATCAAAACTTTATTTCCATTTTTTAATCTTTTTGCAATTAGAATCCCAAAATTTAAAATCTCATCAGCATACTTATAAACAAACTCTTTCTTTATTAAAGCGCTTTCCTCAAATATACTTATTACTGAACTCTGATCCATAATACAGCCCTTGATTTTTATAATAGGATTATTATAATATATATCCTCACATCAGTGGAGGGTTGGCCGAGTGGACGAAGGCGGGTGATTTGAAATCACTTGAGGGTTAACAGCCCTCCGGGGGTTCGAATCCCTCACCCTCCGCCAATATATATTATTATAATATAATTTCCCAAAAAAATGGGACACCCCCACCCTGACAAATCATTGATTATCAATAACCAGAAAGCTGTCCCAGACACATTAAAAATTGAATTTTCAGTTTGTCCAAAAAAATGGGACAGGTTGATGTATAATTAACTTCAAAAATTACTGGATTATTGTGAAAAAATTTCCGAAATTAAATTATTATGGTAAAAGAAAAAATTGAATTTAATGTAGAAATTTTAATATGGGCTATAGAAGAAAGCGGATTAACTCCTGACAAAATCGCAAAAAAATTAGGAACGAAAGAAGAAAAAATAGAAAAATGGCTTAAAAAAGAAGATTTTCCGACATATAAACAGCTCCGTAAACTGTCAGATATTCTTAATATCCCTTTTGGATACTTTTTTTTAAAAAAAATTCCCATTAGAGAAAAACTTGAGATACCAGACTTTAGACAAGCTAAAGATAGTATTCCTCTTACAAGGAATTTCTATGAAATATACTATGATGTAAAAAGAAAACATGACTGGATAAAGCTGAAAAGAGAAAAGGAAGAATTTACTGCTCTTGGCTTTGTTGGGAAATATACCACTAATAATAATCCCAAAGAAGTTGCTACAGACATAAAAAATATTCTTTCAATAACAGAAAAAGATTTAGAAAAACCTCCCAATGAATTGCTTTTAAATCTCATTGAAAAAGCTGAAAAAAAAGGAATTATAGTTATCAAAAATAGTATTCTTATAAATAATAATCATATAAAGTTGGACCCAAACGAATTTAGAGGATTTGTTATTGTTGATAAATTAGCTCCTGTGATTTTTATAAATGGGGCAGATAGCATAAAAGCCCAGATTTTTACTCTATTTCACGAACTTGCTCATATATGGCTGGGGCAAAGTGGTATATCAGATGTTAATTTAGAAAATACAAATTATATAGAAAAATTGTGTAATCAAGTAGCAGTGGAAATCCTTATGCCTGAAGAAAAGGTAAAAAAACTATGGGACAGTAGTATAGAGCCTTATGAAAATATAAAAAAACTTAGCAGAACCTTACCTGTTAGTAAACTTGCACTAAGTTATAGGGGAGTAAACTTAGGTTTGATTACCCTTAATACACAAAAAGAAATAGAAAAAATTCTTAAAGAAGAATGGTTAACTGAAAAAAAAGAAGAAAAAAAAGGAGCAGGTGGAGATTATTATAAAACAGTTCCCATAAGAAACAGTAAAACATTCACCAGTGAAGTCTTAAGCAGTTTACAATCTGGTGAACTGCTTTATAAAGAAGCTGCACAACTATTAAATGTAAAAGTTAAAAGTCTAAAAAAGATGCTTGAGAACTTAAGAGGCTTGGAAGTTGTCGAGTAATATAAGATTTTGCTTAGATACAAGCTGTTTAATTGAAGCTAACAATAGATTTTATGCTTTTGATATTTTACCTCGGTTCTGGGATTTGATTTTAGAGTGCTGTGATGAAGGAATAATCCTTATTCCAGAAGTTGTTTATGAAGAGATAAAAGAATACCAAGGAAAAGATGAGCTTTTAGAATGGGCAAAAGAGCACAAAGATATTCTTTTTAAGAATATGTCATCTGATGTTTTTGATGTAAATGGAGATATATCAAACTATGTTTATGAACATTATAAGGAGGATAAAGCTGAACAGTTTTTAAAGAGTGGAGACCCTTTAATAATAGCTTATGCAAAGGTAAATGGATTAGTTTTGATAACACAAGAAAGCTATAAGGATATTTCTCATTCAAAAGACAAAGATGGGAAATTTCAAGCAAAAATCCAAATTCCAAACATATGTAAAAAATTTAATGTTGCATACGAAAATCTTTTTGATATGCTAAGAGACTTGAAAAATCATTACAATAAAAGTCTTTAAAACTAAGTTTCCCCAAAATAATCAACACTAAAACGAATTTACGGCTTACGCCGTTTAGCCTGTATCCCATTGCTAATAATTTTTTGAATTAGCGAGCCGTAGGCAAAACAAGAATAGGTTTTAGAAAGCAAAAATTTTCTATAAAGCAGGAAGTTTCTTTCAGTTTTTCCAAAAAAATGGGACAGTTGGGAAAAATAAATTTCATATTGTGGATATTAGATACTTTTGCTTTGTAATAAAGACTTTTAAAGAACATTTTAATTATACAAAATCTTTTGAAGCGTTCCTATTACTGCAAGTTTTTATAACTCTAATTTTATTTTTCCTTCAACATATTGATGTATAAGAGATGAAATTAATGTTTGATAAGGAATTCCTGTTTCTAATGCTTTTTTTTTCAGTTTTCTAATATCCGTTTCAGACAATCTGATAGATATAACTTTCTTTTTGTATTTATTTTCAACAGCTTTTTTTAGCTTTGATTTTTCTTCCTCTAAATCTTTTACAGATACCCATTTATCTTTTTCTATTTCTTCTAACAGCCGTCTTTCTTCATTAATCATTTTTATCACCTCTTAAGTATTTTTTTGTATATTTTCTACTTGGGAATATTGTTTTTAGAAAGATATTCCCATTCCTCTCTTCTACATAAGGAACTATATAAGCATAATTATCAATCTCTACAATAAGCAATTTTTGATTAGGATATTCATCCTTATTTGGATGTTCCAAAATATCCAATATCCTATCTTCTATAATAGCTAATTCAACATCCTCAAAAGATATTCCTCTTTCTGCTTTTAACTTTAAGTTTTTTTCTTCATTCCAAACAATCATATATATATTGTATATCTATTAAATTACAATTCAAATCTTTTGTAGTTTCAACAGTTTTGAAAGAAACTGTATTTATTTTGAGATTTTTTGATTAAGGTGGTGCTCTTTGATTTGTTAGAATTTCTTTTAAACCCTCACACCAGCTTTTATACTTTAGCCAGTTTTCACTAATTATCCTTGCATTCTTTACATCAGCACAATAATAGTATTTACCCTCAAACTCAGCTCTAAAGATTTGATAAGGTATAAACTCTGGTTTTTCTGGAATAGTTGGCTTTTGACACTTTATATAAACAGGCTTTTCTATATATTTATGTTAAATTATAAATTAATATAGCTTGCTGTTAGGAGGGCTTTTTGATATACGCTGGAAGCTACCCATTTCTTTATAAAAAGTTAATAAACAATGTTAGAAAAATCAGGCAGACAAACCCGAAAAACAGACTCACGTTTATTATATCTTCAAATAATATGAGAAGAGCTATAAAAGAATATCTAACAGACTCATTTGGATTTATTTACAATATTGAATTCTTCACAAAGATTGACATAGCAAGAGAGATGACAGGAAAACAACCTATTAATAACCTTGAAAAGGAGATCATAATAAATAAAATACTTGAAGATAATGGACTGAACATTGAAGGTCTTGCAAAGATATACAGTGAAGCAATCCAGAAACTTAAAGAATCTAAAATATACCCTGAAGATCTGCCAGAGAATGAACCGATAAGAATTATTTATACAGACTATCAAAAGAAATTAGAAGAGCTTAATCTCAAAGATAGAGAAGATATTTTAAAAGAAGCCTCTATAAAAGAATTTAAGACAGATTTTTTATTTATTTTCGGCTTTCATTCTCTTTCAGAGATTGATAGAGATATTTTTGTATCTTTATTAAAAAACAGATCTCTCGTATATATACCAATGAATCCAAAGTATGCTGTATTTGAGAAAAATCCTCATCTTAAAGCCACACTTAACTTTTTTAAGAGTTTTAGGCTGAAAACATATATAGAAAACATAAAAACGAAAAATCAGGAATTAATATCATCAATATTCTCTGAAAAAATTATTGAAAAGGGAATTGATTATAAATGTTTAAGGTTCATTATCTCAAAAGGAAAAAAAGATGAAATTAAAAATATTGCAAAAACGATATTAAGTATTAAAGAAGAAACAAAGTGGCATAAGATAGGAGTTGTAATAAATGATCTTGGAAGTTATCTAAAAGATATAAAATCTGTCTTTAATGAGTACAATATACCCTACTATCTGTCAGAGGAAAACAGATTTATCGACGAACTTCCATTTAAAAAGATCTTTTCATTATTCAGTCTTAAGGAAAAAGATTTTCCTAAAATGGATATTCTGAACAGCTTATCAATGGAAATCCTCAATATTGAGGATATGTATATCTCTGAACTTGAGAAAGAGTTGATAGAGACTCCCCATGAAAATGGATATGAAAATGCATTAAATACAATTAAAAATACAAAATTTAATTTTATAAAAGATCTTTTAACGGATCTAAACAGTATTCCTGAAAATGCTCCTATTAATATCTTTGTAGATAAATATAGATCAATCTCAGAAAAATTTTTCAGAAAAAACAGATATACAGAAAAATTTTTAGAAATATTAAACAGCATCAAAACAGATTATGTATTAAAGAAACTTTATCCAGAGATCAAATATACAGAATTTAATAGAATAGTTCTACATTACTTAGAAGAGGAAGATGTTCAAAAAAGATTAAAGGGGGATATAGTCCAGATAAGAACACCTAATATTTCTGAAGGTATAATCTTTGATTATCTGTTCTTTATTGATATGAATGAAGGAAAATATCCCTCTACTTTAAAAGAAGATCCTATCCTGAAAGATTCATTAAGAAATGAACTTGAAAAAAAAGGACTTCCAGACTCTGATGCATCTTACTGGCAACAGATAGTAACATTTATAAACATATTCAATTCATCCAGAAATATCTTTATATCTTTTAAAGAAAAAGATGAAAAAGGCAATGATCTTTCACCATCGGTTATAGTTGAAGAGCTACTTAGATTCAACTATGGAAAATACTATTTTGAAAACAAACCGATAGACATAGTGATAAACAATGAGATATTAACCATTAAGGAATTTAAAATAAAGAATGCTGTTAATCTTATAGAAACAGATAATTTTTTAAAGAAGGTTGTGGAAGCATACGGAAAAAGAGAGTCGGAACATATTACAGAGTATGATGGAAAAGTAAAGATAAATCTGAAAAATATTAATCTTACTCCCTCAAAACTTCAGACCTACTCAGACTGCCCATACAGATTCTTTCTCAGCTTTATAATAAATCCTGATACTTTTGAAACTGTAGATGATGAAAAAATACCACCAGATAAAGAGGGAACTATTATACATGAGATACTTGAGTTTATATATAAAAAAAGGATTGAAGATGAAGCTGTAATAAAAAAGTTTATCCCTTTACTTTTTAAAGAAAAATTCAGCCCTTTACTCAGAAATCTAAAACCTTCCGCAAGAATATTTGAAGAAAGAAGATTATCTGTTCTCTCTGAAACCTTAACAGAATTTGTAATAAATGACCTTAATAGAATTAAAAATAAATATATACCCCAGATCATAGAACTGAAAGGCACAGTAGATATAGATGGATTAAAATTTAAGGGAAAGATAGACAGGGCAGATATAAATATAGAAAACAATACATACTCAATATATGATTACAAAACAGGTAAAAAAAGGTTAAACAGTCTTAAAAAGGCTCTTCTTAAAGGTGATTATATACAGCTTATTCTTTACAGGAAATTTCTTGAACGGTTAGGTAAAAAAATAGATAAACTGGGACTATTTTTTATTAAAGAAAGCTTTCCAGAAATATCAATAAATATAGACAAGAAAATCAATCAGAAAACAGACAAGATAATTAAAATACTTATAAATATGATTAAGAAAGGATATTTTATCCCATATAAAGAATCAGAAAGCTGTTACTACTGTGAATTTGCAGAACTGTGTAGAATATACAGCTTTAATGAGAATAAATACAGATATTTAGCTGATTATATAAATTTAAAAAAAGGAAAACTGGAGGTAGATTAGTATGACCTGTAGGTGTAAAAGCAGATTTAATGCCTTTTTTATGAAAAATCTTGAATGGTACATGAAAAATGTCTATGGAAAGTACAAAGTAGAACTGTTCAATAAACTCGGAAATAAAGTGCTTGAAATAGGAGCAGGAACTGGAATAAATCTAAATTATTACAGGAAAGAAACTGATCTAACGATTATAGAACCAAGTAGTGATATGCTTGAATATCTAAAGAAGAAAGTAGAAAAATCAGATATTAAAATTCATATCACTGAAGGTTTTGGAGAAAACCTACCCTTTGAAGAAAACAGCTTTGATTCAGTAATCTCAACACTTGTCCTTTGCAGTGTAAAATCTCAGACGAAGGTTCTTCAGGAGATAAAAAGAGTTTTAAAACCTGGCGGAATTTTTATCTTTATAGAACATGTAATAGCACCTGAAGGAACATTTACCAGATCTGTACAGAATATCTTACATCCTGGATGGAAGTGGCTGTTTGACGGATGTGATATAAAAAGGGATACAGGAGCTGTTATAAAAAGATTTTTTCCAGATGCAGAAATAAAAAACATAAAATTTAACAGTCCTTTTATCCCTGTTAACTACCATATAATAGGACATGCTATTAAAAACAGTTATTCCGCATGAACAAAGTTTGAGAGGAACATTGCGGTTACAGTATCCATAGTCTGGACATGATTAATTATCCAGGGAGCAAAGTAGCTTTCAAGATACTCTTTTATAGTTGCTGGATTTTTTTTCTCCTCCCATATACTCTCTATAGATGCAAGCTCCCTTAAAACATTATCATGTTCACCTTTGTGCATAGGGTATGCAAAAAAACCATATTTTTCCATCAATTCCTGTTCAAAACTGAAATGTTTCCTCACATCTTCCAAAAACTCTTTTAGAAGCCTATCAACAGTTTCAATACTTTCTTTACCTTCAATACACTTAACAACAGCATCGTGAAGATTATTTACAATATCTATTTCTGTACTGTGAATATCATTCATCTTTGACAAAGCAACTTTTGGAAAGTCTTCTTTTCTTATTAACATATTTCAGACTCCTAAATCTTAATTGTATAGAAAATATTAAAAATATTTAATAAAAAAATCACTGATTTATATCATTTTTTGACCTAAAATAAGTAATTATGAATAGAAGCATAATGAAAAATCTTTATACAGATGTTGAATATTTATGCAGTATAAGACCCTTCAGAAATTTTTATAACATATCATCCCTTGATAAAGCAGCAGACTATATAATATCTCAGTTTGAAGGTTTAAATATTAATCTTCAAACCTACAATGTAAACTCAAAAAAGTACACTAACATAATAGCTTCTTACAATATAGAAAAAAAAGAGAGGATAATAATCGGAGCACATTATGACGTTGCAGGAGATACGCCTGGAGCTGATGATAATGCAAGTGGAATTGCCGGAATTCTTCAGATTGGAAGATTTTTAAAAACTTATAGACCCAAACTGAATCACAGGGTTGATTTAGCAGCCTATACTCTGGAAGAGCCTCCCTTTTTTGGCACTAACAAGATGGGAAGTTATGTACATGCCCAAAGCTTATATAAAAAAAATGTAAAAATTAAAGTAATGATCTGTCTCGAGATGATAGGTTATTTTACTGATGAACCTGATTCACAACAGTTTCCCCTTCCATTTTTTAAGTTTTTTTATCCCAATACAGGGAATTTTATAGGTGTTGTAGGAAAAGTAGGGCAGAGTAAAATCACAAAGAAGGTAAGAGATCTTATAAAAAAAGGATCATCAATACCTGTTTACTCTATAAATGCACCTGTATTTTTATTAGGAGTTGATTTTTCAGATCACAGAAATTTCTGGAAGTTTGGTTATAACGCTGTTATGATAACAGATACTGCATTTTATAGAAATCCTAATTACCACAGAAGAACAGATACTATTGGAACTCTTGATTTTGAAAGAATGTCTGAAGTTGTAAAAGGTATCTATAATGTTGTGTTAAACATTTAGTATTGCAACTTTATTTCTTCCTTCCTTTTTTGCTATATAAAGAGCCTTATCAGCTGTATTTATAAGGTTTTTTACCGTTACCTCATTATTTTTTTCTCCATTTAAAACAGCTACTCCTATTGAAACTGTTATTTTATTGAAAGGGCTTATGTGTTTCATACACAGATCTTCCACCTTAGATCTTATATTTTCCGCCACGTTAACAGCATAATCATTTGAAGCTTTTGGCAGGACTATAATAAATTCATCACCACCGTATCTTGCAACAAGGTCATAAGGTCTTTTTTTGTATTTTTTCAGTATATCAGCAATATTACACAAACATCTGTCTCCTGCTGTATGTCCAAATGTATCATTGTATTCCTTAAAATGATCAACATCTACAATCAGGAGAGAAACTGGATACTTTTCCCTGTAAGCTCTTTTTAGTTCTTTTTCAATTTCTTTCTGGAAAAATCTTCTATTGGCAACTCTCGTAAGTTCATCAGTTATTGTCATCTCATAAAGCTTTTTATTAAGATACTCCGTTTTTTTCTTATCAATAAAAATCAAAAAAGACTGGAGAAAGTTTTTTCTAAAAAAATACTCAAGCATATATCCTGCAAATATTCCCATAACATTGGCAGAAACAAGGAAAAAACTGTTATTTATCAGGATAAATTTCTCTGTTTTTATATAGGTTATATCTGCCACTATATACGCCACTACTACAAAAATAGAAGGTATGAGAGCATAGAGAAGTCTTATAGATGAGAAAGTATATGCGAAAAAAACAACAAGAAGAAGTCCTGCATAGTATATATGTGCTTTTTCCTCATAGAAATCTATAAGTATTATCATCAGAAGAATACCTGTTCCACCTATAAATATGATAAGGGATATAAAAAACTCAAGAAGTGTTTTATTTCTTGATACATATGAGTATAATAATGCTGAGATACCTATTGAAACAACAAAAAATCTTATAATCCACAGATCATACATTACTTGCGGAAAAAGAAGATAATCAAGAACAGCAAAAACTGTATAAAGAAAAATGCCAAAAACCAGTGCGAGTCTTATCTGATTTATCTTTATTTTTAAAAAATAATCCTTAAATATTCCTTCTATCTTTCCTGAAAAATAAAGAAATGGAAGATTTCTAAACTCTCTTTCAATCTCTTCCCTGGAAATATCTTTTATAGACTCATTGTTTTCCGTAAAGAAAAGATCTTCATTCCCCCTCTGGCCCAAAAACTCATTTATACATTCTTTACTTTTTTTAAAAAACATAGTATTTTCCTTAGTCAAATATTAGGTGTATTTAAATATAAAAATAATATCAATTTCTAACAAGGAATAATTATGGCAAAACCAAGAATTAAACATTATCTGATAAATGAAAAAAGCGACGATCCAGGGATAGTTATTGAAATTGAAAGCTTAGGAGAGTATATCCTTTTTGATATTGGAAATATAAGAAGACTTGACAGACATCTTTTAAGGAAGATAACAAAAGTGTTTGTAACACATACACATATGGATCATTTTATAGGTTTTGATCATCTATTGAGAAATAAACTTGGCAAGCCTCATACAGTTGATATTTTTGGGATAAATCCTCTATCAGAAAATTTATATCACAAACTACAGGGGTACACTTGGAACCTTGTTGAGTATGAACCCCAGCTGATATTCAAACTAAAACAGTGGAATAATGGAATGTTTGAATACTACAGCTTTGATATAAAGAAAAAATTTGCAAAAGACTTTATAAGGGAAGAGAGCACTGATTCTGATATTATTTATGAGAATGATAATTACAGAGTTAGATTTAAGGTTTTAGATCATAAAATAAATGTTCTTGGATATTCATTTGAGTACAAGGAAAAGCTGTACTTAAAAAAAGAAAAGATCAGGAATCTTCCCCTAAAAGGAAAGGAGATAGGTATTTTTAAAAGATTTCTCGAAAACAGTAATAATTCAGGAAAAAAATTCAAAATAGATGATAAAGAGTACAGCTATGAGTATCTTAAGGAAGAGTTCAGCTACACTTTACCTGGTTATAAGATCTCATACATAACCGATGTCATATACTCTGAGAAAAATAAGGAAAAGATAGTTCAGCTTGTAAAAAATTCTGACGTTTTGTACTGTGAGGCGGTTTTTTTACCACAGGATAAACCACAGGCATCTAAGGTTTTTCACCTTACAGCTGATCAGACAGGAATGATAGCAAAAGAATCTAATGTTAAAAAGCTTGTAATCTTTCATTTTTCAAGAAGATATGGAAAAAACAGCTATAGAATATTAGAAGAGGTAAGGAAAATTTTTCCAGAAACTTACTGAGTTACAAGCTCAATCATACCAAATCCCTGACCAGTCCTGTTTCCTATACCTATTTTATGAAGTATATTTAGATCTGAAGGATCACCTGAAAGCCTGAATACACCCGAATTTCCGGTAAGATACATAACAGGCTTGCCCGTTTTATCTCTGAAATCTTTCAATGTATGTTTCACAACCTGTTTTCTCATCTCAATAGGTTCAAATCTTAATGGTCTTGATAATCCTGATCCTTTTATATGTTTTGCCTTGAGTATTCTATCTGCTATCTCATTAAGACATTCTTCAAACTCAGACTGATTGAATAAGACAGGTTTGTCTTCTCTATCCTCTATTATCATTGGAGAGTTTGTCTTAAAAACAACTGAAGAATCCTTAATTATTTTGTCTGGAAATACTGTGATACTCTTTACTTTCCATATTATCTTTTTTCCGTTGACAAGCATACTGTCGTTCCAACTAAAATCAAAAAGCCTAAGTCTTTTAATACCTCTATAAAGGCTGTTAATAAATCCTCTATCCAAGGAACTTATGTATATAGTCAGACATTTTTCCTTAAGGGAAAATACTATATCTTCAACGCTAAAATTATCATCAATCTTAATTAATGTTTTATTTGCTTCTCTATTTTTAGGTAAAACAAGATTAAAAGTAAAAGGTTTTGTTATTTTGTTCTGATAGAGAAAGTCTTTATAATTACCGTTTGATTTTTTTAGAGCCTCTTTTATAAAAGATACAACACGATGTCTGTATATTATAGGAACACACTCAGTCTCTATCTGAATTTTCAACCTCATACATTTTCCCCCAGAGTTGCATAAGAGATCTATTACTATTATAAATCAAAAATTATTATTAAGAAAAAATTATTTTTATAAAATCCACAAATTCATATTTATATTCTGCGAAAAACCTATCAGAATACATTCCTCTAAAGAAAACTGAACAGCCACCAAATAAACTGGCTTAAAAGAGTACTATGGGTAAGAATATCACAGTCCCATTTTGCCTGGATTTATTAGACCTTCAGGATCAAAAACAGATTTAATGCCTCTCATTATTTCTACCTCTTTAGGTTTAAACATTTTTTTCATAAAAGAAGCTTTTGTTATACCTACCCCATGTTCTCCTGTTATAGAGCCCCCGTATCTAATGGCAAGATCAAAAACTTCTTCAACAGCCTTTTCAGTTCTTTTTAGTTCGTCTGGATCAAGACCGCTAATCATAAAGTTTGCATGAACGTTTCCATCCCCTATATGTCCGAAATTTACCATTTTCAGATCATACCTCTTTCCGATTTCCCTCAGTTGTGGAAGTGCTTCAGGAAGATAACTTCGAGGGAAAACTATATCTTCATTTATCTTTACCCTTCCCAATTTTGATACCGCAGGAGACAATGATCTTCTTGCTGTCCATAGATCTTCAGCTTCCTTATCTGTTTTTGCTATCTCAACAGATGCACCATTCAGCTGACATATTCTTGCCACTTCTGTTATTTCTTCCTCTAAAGCTTTAGGATGACCGTCAACCTCAATAAGTAAAAGAACTTCTGCATCTCTCGGCAATCCAAAATGACCAAAATCCTCAACAGCATTGATGGCAAGCTTATCCATAAACTCAAGTGCTGAAGGAGATATACCAGCCTTAAAAATATCCTTTACAGTTTTTCCTACGGAAGCTATATCTGAGAATACCGCTTTAACGGTTTTTGACGCTTTTGGTTTAGGTATAAGTTTTAATGTTATTTCTGTAAAAAAACCTAAGGTTCCCTCGCTACCAATAAGAACTCTCGTTATATCATAACCAGCAACATCCTTAAGTGTAGGTCTTCCTGTATGTATAATCTCGCCGTTATATATGACCGTATTCAGTTCCATAACATACTCTCTTGTTACTCCATACTTAACACATCTTGGTCCTCCTGCATTCTCAGCAACATTACCCCCGATTGTACAGAATTTATAGCTTGCTGGATCTGGAGGATAAAAAAGACCTCTCTTTTTAACCTCTTTTTGTAATCTGTAAGTAACAACTCCGGGCTGAACCCTTGCTACAGCATTTTCTTCATCTATCTCAAGTATTCTGTCCATTTTTTCAAAAGAGATAAGAACACCACCTTTAACAGGAAGTGCACCACCTGTATAACCTGAGCCCGCTCCTCTTGGTGTAACAGGTATTCCTTCCTGATAACAGATACTTACAACCTTTCTGACTTCTTCTTCCGTTTCAGGTATAACAACTACTGATGGAAGCATTTTTATCCTTGTTGCATCATAAGAGTAAAGAAGCCTATCCATATCATCATCAAGAACCTTATCAACTCCTATTTCCTTTCTAAGAATATTTTTTATATTTTCCGGAACATCTACAGTTTCCTTTTGTTCGATCTCAAACATAACCTACTCCTTAGCTTTTTATTTTTAAGATTTTAGCATACCTTCTAATCTTAAATTTTTTAAATGATATAACTCACAGGAACAATAATCCAATATCTATATATTCTAAATTTATGATATAAATTATAAAAATAATCTAATACTATTGATAAATTAAAGAATAAAAAATGGAGGATTTATCTTGTTTCTGGATAGAGATACTTACAAAAAGATTCATATCTCTGTAAATGAGCTAAAGGAAAAGATTGATAGTGGTGAAGATTTTATACTTTTAGATGTTAGAGAGCCTCAGGAGTACGAGTTTTCAAGGATAAGGGAAAAAGAAGCTATGCTTATCCCTCTTATGAAACTTCCAACAGTTTTAGACAAACTTCCAAAGGATAAACCCATATATATAATTTGCAGAAGCGGAAATAGAAGTCTTCAGGCAACATTGTGGTTAATGGAAAAAGGTTTTAAGAATGTAAAGAATGTTGAAGGTGGTATATTGGCATGGTCTGAATTTATAGATCCAACTGTGCCTCAGTACTAACCCCTTCCCCCTCTCTCCCGTCCCTTCTGCCCCGAAAGGGGCTTTTTTTAAACTATTTCAAGCATACGATCAAGCGGTTTTTTTGCTTTTTCAATAATATCATCTGGAAGAATAATCTCATTAGTCTCTTTTTCTAAAACATCAGCAATTTTTTCAAGGGTGTTCTTTTTCATATCACAGCAGTGTATCGTTCCACAGTAGTCTGCATTTACTGGAAATATATAGTTCTTATCTGGATTTAATTTTTCAAGCCAGTGTTTTAAGCCTATCTCAGTACCTATTATTACATTTTTTGAGTCACATTTAGTTGCAAACTCTATTATCTGTGATGTACTTCCAACAAAATCAGCTATCTTTACAGTATCTGTATTACACTCAGGGTGAACAGCTATCTTTGCATCTGGATATCTTTCCTTCAATGAAAGGAGTTGATCAGGAGTTAAGTTAAAATGTGGTGGGCAAAAACCTTTCCAGAGTATAAATTCCTTTTCTGGAACCTGTCTTGCGATATAACTTCCAAGAAATTGATCAGGTACGAATATTATCTTTTTTGCATCCAGAGTTCTAACAACTTTAACAGCATTCCTTGATGTTACTATAACATCTGAAACGGTTTTAACATCAGCATTGGTATTTATATACGATACAACCACAGCATCAGGATGTTCTTTCTTAATATTTAAAACACCCTCAACGGTCACCATATCCGCCATCGGACATCCACTTTCAGGGTTAGGGTGTAAAACCTTTTTTGTCGGATTGAGTATCTTTGCAGTTTCAGCCATAAATCTAACACCTGAAAAAACTATTATATCTGCATCTGTTTCCTGGGCTCTTTTTGCAAGTTCAAGGGAGTCTCCAACATAGTCTGCTATATCCTGTATCTCACCTCTTTGATAAAAATGTGCCAGCAAAACTGCATTTTTCTTTTTTCTTAAATAATTTATTCTTTCAATTAAAGCCTGTTTGTTCTCTACAACGGTAGTCAATGTTTAACCTCCTTAAAAATAAAACACCGTTTTATTTTTGGTTTACTTAATATATATAATATCTTTAATATTTTCAAATCTTTTTGAATATCTTTAATGCCTTTTCTGTAGGTTTTCTTCCCTTTGGCGTTCTTTCTATAAATCCAGATCTCAAAAGAAATGGTTCAATAATTTCCTCTATCGTATATCTATCCTCTGAAAGAGCTGATGAGAGGGTATTAAGACCTACAGGTTTCCCATTGAACTTTTCTATTATTATCTGAAGGTATTTCCTGTCTCTTCCATCCAAACCAAAACTATCTATCCCTAAAAAATCAAGCGCCTCCCTTGAAGTCTCCTCATCTATAATTCCATCTTTTTTCACTACTGCAAAATCATAAACCCTTTTTAAGTATCTATTGGCTATTCTTGGCGTTCCTCTGGATCTTTTAGCTATCTCTTCCGCCCCCTTTTTTGTTATTTTTATACCTAATATTTGTGCAGATCTCAGTACAATCTGTGTTAAAGAATTCACACTATAGTAGTCAATATGTAATATTATCCCGAACCTTGATATAAGGGGGGATGTCAACATACCAGATCTTGTTGTAGCACCTATAAGTGTAAAAGGAGGTATTTCTATTCTTACAGATCTTGAACTGCTTCCTTTTCCAATAATTATATCTATACAGTAATCCTCCATAGCAGGATAAAGAGCTTCTTCCACTGAAGGATTTAACCGATGAATCTCATCTATAAAAAGAATATCACCTTCGCTAAGTGATGAAAGTATTCCAGCTATGTCTCCTTTTTTTTCAAGAACAGGACCTGACGTAAAAATAATATTTTTTCCAAGCTCTTTTGCTATTACCTGTGCAAGCGATGTTTTACCAAGCCCTGGAGGACCACCTATTAGAATGTGATCAAGTGTTTTTCCCGTTTTTTTTGATGCGTCAATAAACACTCTTATCTGCTTTTTTAGATCTTCCTGCCCTATATATTCCTCAATACTTTTAGGTCTAAGACCTATATCAAAACCTTCTTCCTTTAACATTATCCATTCACCATTTTTAATACATATTCTATTGAGCTTTCATATATATCTCTGTAATTTATCTTCTGATTAATCTCAAGATTATAAAGTTCTTTAATCATACGAATCATATCTTCCTTAGTTAGAACAGATGATATTTTCTGGAATATCCCCTTCTGTGCTGGATGTTTTATGCCAAGCTGTGAAAATACAGAATCCAAAGATCTACCTTCATCAAGAAGAGATCTAAATATTAGCAGTTTGTTAAGTTGATTTAGTATAAAAGACTGTACCTCAAAAGGATGATGTGTTGTCTCAATTAGATTTATAAATATCTCCACAGCTTTAGGATCTTTTGTAAAAAATCTATTCAGAAAAACAAATATATTTTCTTCTATCTTTGGTATAACAACTTTATCTATATCCTCTTCAGTTATAACATCTTTATCTGAAACGTAAATAAGGAGTTTTTCTATTTCTTGCTTTGCGTACATAAGATCATTTTTAAATTTTGATGTTAGGTATAGAACCGTTTTATCATCTATATTTTTCCCATTTCCCTCTATTTTTTTCTTTATAGAAAGAACAAAAGCTTTTGGTGTTAAAGTAGGGGAAACGATTATATTTGCTATCTCTTTAATGCTTTTAAAAGGTTCTTTTAATGGGAGTTTATCTTTCTGATATATTATGAAAAATCTGTCTGGACTGTTTATTCTTCTAAGAATATCAAGAAATCTATTAGTATCGTCTTTTTTTAAACCTTTCAAAAAACTTTCAAAATCCCATAGAACAGCTACATTTCCTTCCGAGAAAAGAGATGAACTTGAAAAAACCTCTTCTATCTCCCTAATAGAAGTTTCATCACCCCAGAAAATATGAACATTATCTCCTTTTAAGGATTTAATTTTCTCAACGAGCTGTTTTTTTAATAAATCTTCTTTCCCATATACAAAATTAACAGGTAAAAGATCTTCAAAGCTGAAATTTTTAATAAGCTGTATTATATTTATCTCTGCCATTACTCAAGCTCTGTTAATATTGAAAATATCCTCGCTTCAACAAGCCTTGCCAGTTCTTCTATGGCATATCTTCTCTCAATATCAGCCCTTAAACCAGAGCCTACATACTGAACAGTTTCCCATATCTCCCTTGATAAGATAACATTTTTTTCCTTATCTTCAACTGTAAATTCCATAATACCGCTTACCTTATAAATGTAAGCTCTCTGAGATATTGAATAACCTATTGGCTTAACATCAAGTCTTTTCACTGTAAGATACACATATCTGTCTGTCCATTTTGAGCACTCAAGTCTATAACCTGCTGAAAGAACAGCCTGACTTACATATCTGTAAAATATATCAACTGCTGTTGCTTCAGGTATGTTTATATCTATACTTCTAACACAGAATATATCCTGAAGCTTACCCTCAGCTTTTTTTTCCGTGAAATCTGTAGCTCTGTATCCACATGAGTTAATAAGCAAAATCAAAATTAAGATAAACCATCTCATTTTCACACCTTAAATTTCTCCCTAAGTTTCTTTTCAACATAAGGGTGAACCATCCTTGACAGATCTCCATGATGAAGCGCAACATCCTTTACAATAGAAGAGCTTATATGTATCAACTCCTGAGAAGGCATAAGAAAAAATGTTTCAACCTTATCAAGATTATAATTAGTCATTGCTATCTGAAGTTCATACTCAAAATCGGTAAACAGTCTCACTCCTCTCACAATAATTTTTGTATTGTACTTTTTCATAAAATTTATCAAAAGACCTTCAAATGATTCAACCATAACTCTGTCAGAAAACTCTTTAATAGATTCTCTAAACATATCAACCCTTTCCTCTATACTAAACAAAGGTTTCTTTTTAGGATTTTCAGCTATTGCAACTATAACATTCTCGAAAACATTTAGAGCCCTTTTTACAATATCTATATGTCCATAATGGACAGGATCAAATGTTCCAGGATAAACACAAACCTTAGTTATCATCTCTTTCTCCAGAAAGATAGTATTGTATCTCCGTATCTTCTTTCCTCATCAGCATCAAAATGTTTATCTGCCCTGTGTTCAAGTATAAAAACACCATCCTTAGACAGAATATTAAGAGCTGACCTTATAAGTTTCTCATAAAATTTGTAATCGTAGGGAGGATCTGCAAAAATTATATCAAAAGGTTCTTTTTTATAAGTCTTTAAAAACTTTATGGAATCGGCTGTTACTACTTTGAAATTTCTGGAGTATTTTAATGCCTTTCTTTTTATCTGTTCTGCTCTCTTTCTATCTTTCTCAACAAAAACAACCTCGGAAGCTCCTTTTTTCAAAGCCGTAAGACCTATATCACCTGTTCCTGCAAAAAGATCCAAAAATCTCTCATCTGTAATATCGTATAAGATATTAAACAAAGCTTGTTTTACTTTAGCCGAAGTTGGTCTGATCTTTTTCATGTTTTTATTATAAACTATTATTAATCTTTCAACGATTATGATTTAATAATAATGAAAAACTTTATAATATGAGGAATGTCAATGGGTAGGGTTGTATCTGTATTAATGATTATCTTAATACTTTCAGGATTTTCTTTTGCAAAAAGTAAAAAACACCAGTTGATAGAAAATGATTACTACAACAGTCTTAAAATTAATTACGCAAAAGAAAGGTATAAAGCTGTTATGGTAGATGACGGCATCCCTGCACCAAAATTTCAGAAGGATATTGTTGATTTTGCTATTGGATTTCTCGGTATAAACTATATATTTGGTGGTGAGACAAGTAGAGGAATGGACTGTTCAGCATTTGTTCAAAAGGTTTATGCTATGGCAGGAATACAACTTCCAAGGACAGCAAGATATCAGGCTGAGTATGGACTTTTTGTAAGTAGAGAAAATCTTAAACCTGGTGATCTTCTTTTCTTTCAGACATATGCAAAATTTCCATCACATGTTGGTATATATATAGGTGAAGGAAAAATGATTCATGCCTCTTCAGGTAGTAAAAGAATTATAATATCCGATATAGACAAAGACTTTTATCTGAGACATTTTCTATTCGCAAAAAGATTGTTTCTTTACGATCCGGAAATACTTACAAAGAATAAGGAGAGTGAAAAGGAGTAATGGACAAAACCAGAAGCACTACAATATGCGTAGTTAGGAAAGATGGAAAAACTGTTATAGCTGGAGATGGTCAAGTTACATTAGGAAGCTCTGTTATGAAAGCTTCAGCAAAAAAAATTAGAAAACTGTACGAGGGTAAGATACTTGTAGGTTTTGCAGGTTCAGCAGCTGACGGCCTTGCACTTATGGAAAGGCTTGAGGAAAAACTCAATAAATATAGAGGAAATCTGCTTAGAGCAGCTGTTGAACTTGCAAAAGATTGGAGAACAGATAAATTTTTAAGAAGGCTTGAAGCTGTAATGATTGCTGCTGATAAGGAAATAATGCTTCTTATATCAGGAAATGGTGATGTAATTGAACCGGATGAGCCTGTTTTAGCTATCGGATCAGGTGGTGATTACGCAAGATCAGCAGCACTCGCACTATATAGAAATACAGATCTATCTGCAAGGGAAATAGTTGAAGAAGCTATGAAGATTGCTGGGGAGATATGTATTTATACAAACAGTAATATAACTGTAGAAGAGCTATAAAAATTGTCCTGTGATATTTATGAGGAAGACATATATGTAGAAGTTGCACTACCTGTGGCACAGTTTATGACATTCACTTATAAACTGCCATTACCTTTATACAGATCTTTAGAAAATAAAGAACTGATAGGAAGAAGGGTATTAGTTCCTTTTAAAAAAAAGGGTTTTTCTGGAATAATTACAGATATATCAGAAAAAAAGGAAAATCTTAAAAATATAAGATCTGTATATGAGATTCCTGATAAAAAACCTATTTTTACAGAAAAATATATTAGAGCTATCCAGAGAATATCCGATTACTACATTTCACCTATTGGTGTATCTTTATACAATCTGATACCGGAAGGTTTGAGGTGGGAATATAGTAAGGAAAAGAAAAAGTGGGTCTCAAAAGGTGAGATAAACTTTATTATAACACCCAGTATATCGAAAACCGACAGTATTCCCAATATTACACAAAAAGGTAGAGAGCTTCTTGAGATACTTTTAGAAAGAGGAGAACTCAGCCTGGACCAAATAAAAGAACTCGGTTTCTCAAAAAGAACTGTTGACAAACTTCTTGAAAAAGGTCTCATAAAAAAATTAAATATACATTTCAGAGAGGTCATAGATTTAAGGCAGAACAAAAAAAGGTTTGGTAAAAGAAAAAAAAGAAAAGGTCTTTACCTACTTAGTTTTGAAAGATCTCATACCAGACTAAAAAAATATATATCTCTTTTTTCAGAAATTTTAGAAAAAAATGAAACAGGAATATTAATATATCCCAACGTTATATCCCTTAAAAAAGCTTTTGCTCTACTTAGAAAAAAATTTGGAGATAAAGTTATACCTTACTTTGACGGTATTCCCGAAAAAGATAAGATTGATATATGGTTTTCACTCATGGAATCTTCTGGATTTATACTGGTTGGGACATACAGTTCCGCTTTTATTCCGGCAAAGGACTTATCACTGATTATAGTTGAAGAGGAACAGTCTGAGAGTTACAAATCTTTAAGATCACCAAGATTTGATCTAAGAAGAGCTGTTTATGAGATATACAGACAGTCAGAAGATCTTACCGTTATATACAGTTCTTCCATACCATCTGTTGAAAGTTATTACTCGATAGAAAGGGGAATCCTAAAAAGTATGGGTAAAAGTGAAAACATCCTTGACCTGAAAGCTGAAGTTCAACTCAAAAAATATGAAAAAGACAGCTATCTACATCAGTTAAAAAAGATACCTGAAGATAAAACGGTTCTTATTTTAAGCAACAGAAAAGGTTATGCCTCTTTTTTATACTGCAGTAAATGTGAAGAAGAAGTTCTGTGTGAAAGATGTGATTACCCATTAAAAGTACATAAAAAAGGGATAAAATACATACAGTGTGAGCTGTGTGGAAGAAAATACAGATATTTAGACAGATGTTTAAGGTGCGAACTGGAACTTAAAGAGATAGGAACAGGATCAGAAAAAATTTATGAAGAAATTAAAACTATTTTTCCTGAACAGGTTTCATTTTTAGACGAAGATACAGATACAAGAATAAAAGTTGGAACAACAGTAACGGATAAAGAGATTGCTTGCAGGAAATTTGATTATATCCTAAATGTATATCCGGATATCTTTCTATTTATGCCTGACTACAAAGGAGAGGAGATTTTCTTTAGAGCCATTTATCAGCCTTTTTTTCTCTCAAAAGAAAAATATATAATTTTTACAAACATTAAAGAAAATAAAGTATTAACCTCTATTGTTGAAAAAGATCCATCTATTTTTTACAAAAATGAGCTTGAAAAAAGGGAAAGGTTTGGATTTCCACCTTTTAAAAGATTTATCCTTTTAACTTTCGAAAAAAAAGGATTAGATAAAGAAAATGTAAAAACTATATTTGAAAGATGGCTTTCTGAAGAAAATATTTTTGATATAGACTACGAAGGAATATTCTATGCTTACAGATCAAAGATAAGAGGAAAAAATAGAGTTCAGATATTAATAAAAGACTTTAAAGAAAAAGAAAAACTTAAAAAACTTTATGAAAAATCCTCAGAAAAAGGTATAAAATTAATTATTGATATTGATCCAAAACAGATAGTATAAGGAGGAGGAATGGAAAGATTATATTCACCGTGGAGATCACAGTATATAGAGACATATGACAAGATAGAAAAATGCTTTTTATGTGATGCTTATAAATCTAAAGAAGATGAGAAAAAACTCATCCTGTATAGAGGTAAAAATGTATTTGTCATTATGAATTTGTTTCCATATAACGCAGGCCATGTAATGGTATGTCCTAACGAACATATAGGAGATTTTACAAAAATCAATGAAGAAACCCTATATGAGATATCAAAAGTAACACAGATGATGGTAAAAGCCCTTAAAATATCTCTTAATCCTGAAGGGTTTAATATAGGCTACAACTTAGGCAGAGTTGCAGGAGCAGGTCTTGAAGATCATATTCATAACCATATAGTTCCAAGATGGAATGGAGACACAAACTTTATGCCTGTAATAGGAGATGTTAAGGTTATATCACAGGAACTCAAAGATATTTACAACAGAATAAAAAAAGCGATAAATGAGATAGAGGAAGAGGATGCTGAATAAGATAAAACTCATTTTGTGGCTTATAATCCTTCTTGCTGTAGCGTATTTTGTTTCAATGAATACACAGCCAAGTATATCTGTAAATCTTTTACCTACTTATAAAACACCTGAGATACCATTGGCACTCGTTATTATCATAAGTGTAATTCTTGGAGCAGTTCTTATCCTTATATTTACAATAACAGATTGGGTATCTTTCAAGATTGAGAAACTAAAACTTAAAAAAGAAATATCAAATCTTGAAAAAAATATTAAAAGATGCAGTGAAGAAAAGGATAAACTCAATGAAAGCATTAAAAAGCTTCAGGAAGAGATAGAAACATTAAAATCAAAACAAAACGTAACAGTAAAAGAAGTTGAGGTCAAAGAAGATGGGACTTTATGACAGAGACTATATGAAAGAAAGAGGAAAAAAACAGCCACAGTTCAGGTATGACGAAAATAGAAAATTGATTCTCATCGCCGTCATTTCTTTTATTTTAGGTTTTATTGCTGGTAAAATTATATAAAACAAGGACAAAAAGGAGGATAAAGTTGGGCATCGGAAAGAAAGTGAGACTGGAAAGAATAATGAACAGAGATACAGGTAAAACAGTGATTGTTCCGATGGATCATGGTGTTAGTTCAGGTCCAATGAAAGGAATAATAAATATAAAAGATACAGTTGAAAAGATAGCAGAAGGTGGTGCAAACGCGATAATCCTTCATAAAGGAATGGTTGAACAGGGACACAGAGGTAAGGGAAAGGATGTTGGGCTAATAGTTCATATGTCAGCATCAACAGACTTATCAATAAGAAAAAATGATAAAGTCCTTGTATGTACAGTTGAAGAAGCTATCAAGCTCGGAGCTGATGGCGTTTCTATACATGTTAATATTGGAGCTGAGGATGAAAAACAGATGTTAAAAGATTTTGGAGCTGTATCAAAAGCCTGTATAGAATGGCAGATGCCCCTTGTCGCCATGATATATTACAGAGGACCAGAGGTAAAAAATCCTTTTGATCCAGATGCTGTTGCACATATAGCAAGAATAGGAGCAGAGCTTGGCGCGGATATTGTTAAAGTTCCATATACTGGAAATCCTGATACATTCAGAAAAGTTGTGGAAGGATGTCCTGTTCCTGTAGTAATAGCTGGAGGACCAAAAGTTAGTTCAGATAAAGAGCTACTTCAGATGATATATGATGCTGTTGTTGTTGCAGGTTGTGCTGGTCTTTCAGTTGGAAGAAATATATTCCAACATGAGAATGTATCAAAAATAACGTATGTATTATCAAAGATAGTTCATAAAGGAATTACTGTGAACGAAGCATTAAAACTTCTTGAGGAATAAAGAGAATCTCCGATAATAAGAATATATAAAATATATATCAGGATAAAAAACAAAATGAAAAAGATTGTCGTAGTCGGCGGGGGTTACGGAGGTGTCTCCTTCGCCAAAAGATTCGCAAAATTCAATCTTGATGCGGAAGTTTACCTTATAGATAAAAATCCTTACCACTTTCTACAGCCTGAAGTTTACAATTTTATAGCAAACAAATATCTTATCTCAGACGTCATAATAGATCTTTCAACCCTTGCGCAAGGACTTGGTAAAACAGTTTATTTTTTCAAAGACAAAGTAATAAAAATAGATTTTGACAATAATACTGTTATAGGGGAAAAGTTTGGACTCCAGTACGATTATCTTGTGCTTGCTGTTGGAAGCAGAACATTTTTTCCTCCAATAGAAGGATTAAGGAAGCATTCATCAGGGGTTAAAACATTAACAAGAAGTCTTGATTTCAAACAGAAGTTCGAACAAAAAATATTAAAAAAAATCCAGGAAGAAGACAAATGCTATATAGAAAAAGAAAAACAGTTTAACATAGTTGTGGGTGGTGCAGGTCTTGCAGGCGTTGAAATAGCTGCAGAAATGGCTTATTATGCAAGGATCTTTTTTCAAAAAATAGGATTTTTATGTGAAGGGCTGAGCATAACACTTATTGAAGCTGCCAATACTATACTTCCAGGTCAACATCCCTATGTACTTGACGTTGCGTACAGAAGATTGAAATCCCTTGGTGTTGATATAATCACAGGCAGGAAAATAACAAGAGTTGAACCTGAAAAAGTTTTTTTAGAAGATGGAACTGAGATAAAGATGGATTTTCTTATATGGACTGGCGGTATCATAGGAAGTACACTTATACCAAGGCTTGGTATAAAAATGAACAGAAAAAATCAGGCTTATATAGACAAGTATTTTCGTGTTGAGGGATTTGACAACGTTTTTGCTATAGGCGACTGTGCAGAGATTAAGGATCCTGATACAGGAGATATAATACCACCAACAGCCCAGATAGCTATCCAGTCAGGCGAGATCGTTGCCGATTATATAAAATCAATACTGAAGGGAGAACCCTTAAAATTCAAAAAACCAGAGTTCAAAGGCATGGTTTCAGCTTTAGGTGGAAAATACGGCGTAGGTATGGTAAAAAATAGTTTTAAGGTTAAAGGTTATCCTGCATACATTTTTAAAGAGCTTGTTTTTAAACATTACAAAGTTCCTTTAAAAATGATTTCTAAAAAAGGGTATAAAGAACTGATGAAAATATATGAAGGTGTGTAATGAAAGTTTTAATAACAGGTGCAGCCGGTTTTATCGGAAGTCATTTATGTGATAGATTTTTAAGAGAAGGCTTTTACGTAATAGGTCTTGATAATTTTTTGACAGGAAGTCCAGATAATATAGCACATCTGTTTGGAGAAAAAAATTTTAAGTTTATAAAGTACGACGTAACCAACTATATATATGTTCCAGATGAGATAGATCTTGTTCTCCACTTTGCCTGTCCGGCAAGTCCTGTAGATTACCTTCAGCATCCTATACACACAATGAAAGTAGATTCCTTAGGAACACTTCACACACTCGGTCTTGCAAAAATAAAAAAAGCCAGATATATATTCGCTTCAACATCTGAAATATATGGAGATCCAGAAGTTCATCCACAACCTGAGACATACTGGGGAAATGTTAACCCTATAGGACCAAGATCCGTTTATGATGAGGCAAAAAGGTTCTCAGAAGCCATGACGATGGCTTATCACAGAGAACATCATATAGATGTAAGAATAGTTAGAATATTCAATACATATGGTCCAAGAATGAGGCTTAATGATGGGAGGGTTGTTCCCAACTTTATATCACAGGCATTGAGAGACGAAGAGCTTACCGTTTACGGAGATGGAAGCCAGACAAGAAGTTTTTGTTATATAGATGACCTTGTGGAAGGAATATTTAAGGTTTCCTTAAAAGAAGGTATAGAAGGCGAGGTTTTCAATCTTGGGAATCCTGATGAATACAGAATAATTGATTTTGCGAACATCATAATACAGAAAACAGGATCAAGATCAGGAATAATCTTTAAACCTCTCCCTGAAGACGATCCAAAACAGAGATGCCCTGATATAACAAAAGCAAAAAAAATTCTAAACTGGGAGCCTAAAATTTCACTTGACGAAGGGCTTGAAAATACGATACAGTATTTTAAAAATAAATTAAAGGTGGTCTAAATAAAAAGGAGGTTAGCGGCATGGATGCATGGTTACCTTTTATTATCATGACTGTGTTTACAATATTTACAGGTGCATTAGCGTTTTTAGCGGGAGCATTAAAAAGAGGAGAAGAGTAATAATATAAGTGAGTTCTAATTACGGACAGATAGGAAATATATTTTTTTTTATTTTCCTATCTTTCTTTCTTTTTTTAGGATACCTGCTTTTTTTACCTTTTTTAAAAGTGATCATACTGTCAATTCTAATAACAATAATATTCTATCCTGTTAAAAAAAGGTTAGATCATAAGCTTAAAAGTACTCTTTTATCATCACTTTTATCAACAGCTATCGTATTTATGTTTATTATAGTTCCTTCTATAGTTCTTATAGCCTTTTTTACCAATCAGGTTATATCGCTTTACCCTGTTATTATTGAAGCTATATCGGAAGGTCATACACTTGAGTATTATATAAACCAGATCCCAATTCTTTCCTCAATCCATAAAGTTTTTTTACAGTCACTCCAGACACTTCATATAGAAATAGACCTTAATACAGTTTTGAAAAACATACTCAGCAATATTGCAAATTTTCTAATAGATCAGGGAAAAAGCCTTTTTATAAATATAACATTTTTAATAATAGGTATAGGTATTATGCTTGTCACAATATTTTTTCTCTTTAAAGATGGAGAAAGCCTGTATGAAAGAGTTTTAAAGCTTATCCCTTTACCAGAAAAAGACAAAAATTTTCTACTATCTAAAACTTATACAGCTATTCAGGGTGTTGTTCTCGGATCTGTACTTACAGCTATAGCTCAGGGAATACTTTCTTTTATCGGCTATTTCACGGCAGGTCTTGAGTTCAGCCTTTTTTGGGCATTTATTACATTTATCGCTGCATTTCTGCCCATTGGGGGAGCATCCTTAGTATGGATACCTATAGCCATTTACCTTTTTATCTCCAAAGGTTTAATAACTGGAATATTATTTTCCTTGTGGGGTACATTTGTTATAAGTCTGGTTGACAATATAATCAAACCAGTTGTTATAGGTGATAAAACAAATATCCATCCTATTATACTATTTTTTGCCATACTTGGAGGTCTAAATCTGTTTGGCTTTATCGGGATATTTTTAGCACCAATAGTTGTTGTCCTTATAGATAATATGTTGTATCTATATGCTGAGAGATTCTCATCTTCAGATTAAAAACCAAAAGGAGTTGAGAATCCACCAAAACCTTCCTGATCTTCCTTTATGATACCTTTCTGTTTTCCGAAAAATCTTATCTGGAGAATATCCTGTTCAACAGGAATCTCCTTAGGGCATGAAAAACTACAGTACTTGCAGTGAACACATGCTGTTATTTTATTTTTTTCCGCTATTACTATCCTTTGATCTTTTAAAGCATCATTTTTGTCTTTCCAGAATCTAAAGATTTTAACGAAATTTATAGGTCCGCCAAAATCCAGACCTGTCTGGAAAACAGGACATACACTGTAACATATTCCACATAAAATACAGTCTGTTTCCTTTTCGTAAAGTTTAAGATCATCCGGAAAAACAGGTTCAAATCTTTCTAAAGGAACAAACCATGCTTTCGCATCTTTGAGTTTCTTAATGAAAACATCCTGATCAGTAACAAGATCCTTTATTACAGGTAAATTTCCTGCAGGTTCCAAAGTAAGAATATCATTCTGTAAAAACTGTACAACTTTTGTTTTACAGGCCAAAACATGATTTTCACCAACTTTAACAGCACAGGTTCCACATATCCCAGAACGACACTGTGCTCTAAATGAAAGACTGCTATCAGTATAATCTTTTATATACATAAGGGCTTCAAGAATTGTTGTTCTATCCTTAATATCTACTTCATATTGATCAAAATAGTAATCTTTTCCATTATATCTTTTTACTTTAATTTTAACTTTCATCTCATCTCCCAATTTTTTATTAATTTTAGATTGTACAGGAAAAAATATTATAATTTATCTCATACATTAAAAGATTGATTATCATTAATATTTATTTAACGACCTTACTGAGAGGTTAATGATGAGTCGTTTTTTGTATCTAATAGCATGTCTAATTTTTTTAACAGGATTTTCATATGGAAAAGGACTCAAACCTTATAATTTCTCACTTAAAGATGAAAATGGTAAAACTGTAAAACTTGAAAACTTTAAAGGAAAAGTAGTAGTAATATCCTTCTGGTCAACAACCTGTCATACTTGCAGGGAAGAACTTCCTAAGATAAGCAAAATATCCAGGGAGTTTCAAGATAAACCTGTAAGATTTTTTGGTATAGTAATAGATACCAAAGATCCTTCCCGTATAAAAGAGATAAAGAAAAAATGGAAGTTTGATATTCCTGTTCTGATAGGAAACAGCATTGTGATCTCTAAATACAGAATAATAGGAACACCAATAACATATATATTGAAAAAAGATCTGACTATAGGTAAGATCATCTATGGTGATTATCCAGAGGAAAAGTACAGAAAAATCATTAAAAGGTTGCTTGAGGAGAACTGATATATGGTAGAGAGCGTTTCTATATGGGCTGCATTTTTTGCCGGACTTATCGCATTTCTTTCTCCATGCGTGCTTCCTATCATTCCTGGATATATAGCTTATATATCTGGAATTTCTGTTCAGTCTGCATCTGAAAACAGTAAAAAAATCGATTGGTCGGTCGTTTACGCTGCTGTTGCTTTCGTTATAGGTTTTTCCATTGTTTTTACGGCACTTGGAGCAGCTTCTACATTTGTAGGTCAGCTCTTGCAGGAATACAAGACGGTTATATCCAAAATAGCAGCTGTACTTGTGATACTTCTGGGCGTACATTTTACAGGAATTTTCCAGTCAGAAAATGTAAAAAAATGGCTTTTTATCATACTTGGAATATCTCTTCTGATATATGGATACGGCGTTTTATCAACGCATAGTTTGATAAATGATCTTCTTATTATTTTAGTAATATCCATTTCTTTATTGGTTTTCTACTTTTCCGGCTTATATAAAATCTTATACCAGCAAAAAACTACCGAGATAAAGAAAAAACCCGCAGGAATAATTGGAGCTTTTATTGTTGGTATAGCATTTGCATTTGGTTGGACTCCATGCATAGGACCTATACTTGGTGCTATACTTCTATATGCTTCCCAACAAGAAACTGTTTTTCAGGGAGTTACGCTCCTTTTTGCCTTCTCAATGGGACTTGGGATCCCTTTCATAATAACAGCTGCTGCAATAAACCAGTTTTTTAGATTTTTCAACTTTATGAGGAGATACTTCCTCATTATTGAGATTATTGGAGGAATACTTCTTATAACGGTTGGTATTTTGATACTAACCGGCAGTCTGGAAAAGATAACAGCTTTTTTTCTTTAAGTTTTTAACTTTTTAAATATCTCTGGAAGCTTCAGTATATAAGAAATAATCTTTTTCCATTTAGTCCACTCTATCGCTGGAAAGCTTGATCCATAAACACCGTTTGGAGGAAGATCCTTATGAACAGCGGATTTGCCTATAACTATAACATTATCTCCTATTTTAATATGATCTGCCACACCAACTTGACCGGCAATAATAACATTATTGCCTATCTTACTACTTCCAGCAATACCTGCCTGACTTATAATAATACAGTTATCTCCTATTTTACAGTTATGACCGATCATAACAAGGTTGTCTATTTTACTGCCTTTACCAATCACCGTTTTATCAATTACCGCTCTATCTATCGTTGTGTTTGCTCCTATCTCAACATCGTCTTCAACAACAACCTTTCCAACATGTTTTATTTTTATATGTTTCCCATCCTGCTGATAATATCCAAAACCATCACCACCAATTACAACGCCTGAATGGATAATCACTCTATTTCCTATCTGTACTTCTGGATACAGTGTTACTCTCGGGTAAATAACAGTATTTTCCCCTATCACACAGTTTTCCCCAACAAAACTAAAAGGGTATATCCTTGAATTATCCCCTATTCTAACTCCATTCTGAATAACTACATAATCCCCTATATAAACGTTTTTACCTATCTGAACGTCTTTTCCTACTACCGCTTTTTCCGATATATAACCATGTTCTTCCCTATCTGGATAAAAAATCTCAATAAGCTTATAAAAAGCTATATCTGGTTTTTTGACAACTATCTGTGGCTTATCTATATCAAGTTTTTCCTTAGTTATAATCGCGGAGGCTTCTGTTTTGTATAAAAAATCAAAAAACTTTCTATTAGAAATAAATGTAATATCTCCCTTTCCTGCATTCTCAATACTTGCAAGTGATTTTATATCTATGTCTTCCTTTAAATTTATAAGTTCACCATTAATAATATTCGCTATCTCCGTTAATCTCATTTCTTATCCTCACCCATCCTTTTAATAATCTCATCAGTAATATCAATCTCAGGTGAGGCGTACAGAACACCGCTGTACATTCCCCCAATAAAAACAAGATCTATATTATTTTTTTCAGAGTAATCTTTTACAACCTGTATAATTTTTTGAACAAGTTTCTGTTCAGCCTCAGCTTTCATTTTGGAAAGTTCTTCGTTCGCTTCCTGTTCTATTCTGCTCAGTTCCCTCTCCAATCTTCTTTTTTCTTCTGATTTTTTCTTCCTTCCTTCCTCGCTAAGTACAGGACTTTCAAGCTGTTTCTCAATTTCAGAAATCTTATCTTCAAGCTCCTTTACTTTCTCCTCGTAATACTTGATCTTTTCTTTTATCTCCTCTTTATATTTCAAACCCTCTTGTGATAGATTCATAACTTTTTGGATATCCAAGAAAGCTATATTCTGACCATACGAAAAACCTGAAAGAAAAGTTAAAAAAATAATCATAATAAATACTCTCTTCATAACTCCCTCCATTAAAAGAACGTTCCAAGAACAAAACCAAGTCTTGAATCACTTACACCTGGTGGTGCATTTAATACTTTACCATAATAAATATCTATTGGAGCAACAGGCGTCACGATTTTTAAACCTGCTCCAACTGAGTAGTACATATTATCAAATGGATTTCCTCCATTGTATCCTTTCCCTTGATCTAAAAATATATAACCCCACAAAAATCTCTCCACAAGGGGGTGGGATAATTGGTAATTAAAAACAAGCTGTTGCTTAGCACCTGATGGGTCAAGATTTGTGTCGTATGGACCTGCCATACCGTAATCAAAACCTCTAACTGAGAAATCGCCACCTACAAAAAATAGTTCATCTAAAGGAAGCTTATCATTCATCTCCTTTACAACACCGTATCTCACTTTAAAAGAGAAAACCCAGTCGGTAAATAAGAGTCTGTCTGGAAGGAAGAATGCATAACTTGTGCTGAATTTATAAAAACCTCTTGTTCCAAAGCCAACCTTAAAAGTAACATTAAAGTCAGATCCTCTTGTCGGCAATAACGGATTATCAACGCTGTTTCTGTTATAGAAATTATAAATAGAGTAAAGTTCGTAACTTCCTGCTTGATCTTTTATCCTTGTTGGCGCATTCTCATCTATATTGGAATACTTTCCCTTTTCCGCTGTTATTCCTATTCCTGTTCTCCAGTATTCAGATATCTCATAGGAAAGCGTAGGTGATAACCCAACCTTTGTTGATGTAAAAGTAGTGTAATCAATATATCTTTCATAAATAGAAAAACCAAGATCAAGAGGTTTATAAAAAGCCCATCTGTGCAGGTACGAGAGCTCATTATTTCTGTACTGACTACCTATGGAAAGGGAAAGGCCAAGAGTATCTCCTGTTCCAAGAAAGTTTCCTTTTTTTATAGATGCGAACAGTGAGAAACCTGTGAGCTGACTGTAACCTGCACCTACAGACATCTGTCCAGTAAATCTCTCAGAAACATTAACATCCACATCCATAAGACCTTCTTCTTTAACTTTTGGATCAAAACCTACCATATTGTAAAATCCAAGTCTGTAAAGTCTTGATTGTGATCTCATTACATCTTTTTTAAGAAATAGATCTCCTGGAGCAAATCTTAGCTCTCTTCTTATTACATAATCTCTTGATTCGTAATTTCCAGAAATATCTATCAGATCAACATAAAATATCTCGCCTTTGTTAATATCGTATATAACCTTTACTACTTTTTTCTTTCTGTCTATTATCTTTCTTACGTAAGTATTTGCAAATATAAATCCAAGATCTGAATATTTATTTGTTACCTCAGCTCTGATTTTTTCTATTACTTCACCATCATAATAATCTCCTATTTTAAGATCTTTTTTAAATCTTTCTAAAAGCTCATCTTCAGTATAGAGGGTGTTATTTTTAAATTCTAAACCTTCAAGTACGTATCTTTTTCCCTCTTTTATTTTAATCGTTATATAGTATTCCTCACCTTTTTTAAGGACTATCTGAGGCTGTGATACTTCTACATCAAAGAAACCTTTTTTTAGATAAAGATCTCTTATTTTTTCAATATCCTCATAGAGAACATCTTTTTGTAATCTTGGATGAAACCTTAATTTCCAAGGATTTCTCTGTTTTGTTTCCATTACGTCAAAAATTTCATCTTTATCTATCTGTTTATTTCCTTCTATTATTATCTTTTTGACATAAGCTCTTTTACCTTCATCTATCTTAAAAACAAGTATATTTCCCTTAAAGTAGTAATCAACCTTTACGTTGTAAAAACCTTCCTTCTCATACTTCTTCTCAATAGCCTTAATCATTCTGTTAATCTCGTCAATAGAGAATACCCTTCCAAGACCCTTTTTTATAGATGAAAGTTTTTCTGCAAGTTCAGGACCTACAGTTGTAAAGGGTAAAACTGCCCCTGTTTCCTGTCTTTCCTGTGTTTGGATTCCAAGAACCTGCATAAGATCTTCAGTTGTTATCTCCTCATTCCCCTCAAATTCTATCTTTTGAACGACTGGAAGTTCTTTAAATACAAATATGAGATCTACGCCATTCTCCGTATATCTTGTGTAAGTCTCAACCTCACGGAAATATCCAAGCTTATACAGATCCCTAAGAGTATTTGCTATTATATCCCTTGTTACAACAGCACCTTTACCAAAAGGTATAACTGGTTTTATTATTTCTGGACTGATATATTTAAGACCTTTGATCTCTATTTTTCTTATTCTGTAAATTTTTAAAACTTCTTCCTGAATTGATCCTGCCTTTATCTGATCTTTTTCTTCAGATTTTGCTGGAGAAATGAAGAAAAAAATAAAAAAAAGGAGGAAAATTCCCCCTTTTAAAAGATTTATGTTGCTGCGACCTCTTTTTTCTTTGTTTTCTTCTGTATCTTTGGCCTTTTTACCTTTATACCAACCTGACCATCCTTTTTTACCGTTACTTCTGCTATACAACCTTCTGTAATCTTTCCTTTCAGTATCTCTTCTGCAAGTAGATCTTCTACAAGAGATTGTAACGCCCTTTTTATACTTCTTGCTCCAAACTCTGGTCTGAACTCCTTCTCTATCAGATGTTCCACAAACTTCTTCGTAAGTTTTACCGTTATGCCCCATTCCTTTAACCTTTTGTTTATTTCCTTCAGCTGAATATCAATTATACCTTTTATAACCTCTTTGTCCAATGGCTTAAACACTATAATCTCGTCAAGTCTGTTCAGAAACTCAGGACTGAAATGTTTTTTGACCTGCTGTAAAACATTTTTTTTCATCTCATTGTATTCAAGCATTCCTGTTGATCTCTCAAACCCAAGCCTATTTGATTCAAGTATTAATCTGGCTCCAAGATTAGACGTCATTATTATTATCGTATTGCTGAAATCTACAACCCTTCCAAAAGAGTCTGTAAGTCTTCCATCGTCAAATATCTGAAGGAATATATTAAAAACGTCAGGATGAGCTTTTTCTATCTCATCAAAGAGTATCACAGAATAAGGTCTTCTTCTTACAGCTTCCGTAAGCTGTCCTCCTTCTTCATAACCGACGTATCCTGGGGGTGCTCCTACAAGTCTTGATACTGTATGTTTTTCCATGTATTCGGACATATCAAATCTTATTAGTGCTTCTTCTGTTCCAAATAGATACTCAGCAAGAGCCTTTGCTGTTTCAGTTTTTCCAACACCTGTTGGACCGAGGAACATAAATACGCCTATAGGTCTGTGTGTCCCTTTGAGACCAACGCTGTTTCTTCTTATAGCTTTTGCAATGGCTTCTATAGCTTCAGACTGATCAACAACCCTTCTGTGTAATTCTTCTTCTATATGCAGAAGTTTTTCTGCCTGTGTCTCGGTAAGTCTTGCAACCGGTATTCCCGTCCATTTTGCAACAACAAGAGCTATATCCTCATCTTTCACCTTAGGCTTTTTCGTCTTTCTTTTTTCTTTCCATTCAGCTTTTAACGTTTCAAACTTTGCCCTTAATTTAAGTTCCTCGTCTCTAAGTTTCGCTGCTTTCTCATAGTCCTGTTCTTTTGCAGCTTTAGCTTTTTCCTCTTCAATCTTTCTTATTTTATCTTCTATTCTTTTAAGCTTAGGGGGAAATTCCATTTCCCTTATTCTGACCCATGCACCTGCCTCGTCAATCAGATCTATAGCTTTATCTGGAAGCTGTCTTTCTGTTATATACTTAACAGAATACTCAACCGCCTTTTCAACAGCGTCTTTTGTGTACTCAACCTCATGGAATTCTTCAAACTTTTTCTTCAGACCCATAAGTATCTTAATAGTATCTTCAGCTGTCGGCGGTTCGACAAGAACAGGCTGAAATCTTCTTTCAAGAGCTCCATCTTTTTCTATATACTTCCTGTATTCATCTATAGTTGTAGCACCTATAACCTGTATCTCACCCCTTGCAAGAGCAGGTTTAAGCATATTAGACGCATCTATTGAACCTTCAGCTGCTCCTGCTCCTACAAGCGTATGAAGCTCATCTATAAAAAGTATTATATAAGGTGCCTTTTCAAGTTCCTTAAGTATGTTTTTTAACCTTTCCTCAAACTGACCTCTGTATTTTGTTCCGGCAACAAGAGCTGCCAGATCAAGAGCAACAATTCTTTTTGATTGTAAGGTTTCAGGAACTTCCTTATTTGCTATTCTTTGAGCAAGTCCTTCAACAATAGATGTTTTACCTACTCCAGGTTCACCTATAAGAACAGGATTATTTTTTCTTCTTCTCGAAAGTATCTGTATAACTCTGTCTATCTCCTTATCTCTTCCTATAACAGGATCAAGCTTTCCTTCCCTTGCAAGTGCTGTAAGATCTCTGCTGAATCTGTCTATATTAGGTGTTGGAACCTGTTTTACCTGCTCCTGTGGTGGTATTTCTCCCAATATCTGGAGAATTTCTCTCCTAATTGAATACTCATCTATACCAAAACCTCTTAAAACCCTTCCCCCAAGACCGGTTTTTTCTCGAACTATTCCTATAAGAAGATGTTCAGGTCCCACAAACTGATGATGCAAAATTCTTGCTTCTTCAACGGCAAACTCAAGAACCCTCTTTGCATCTGGAGCAAAAAGAACTTCACCAGAGTGAGAACCGTGAACCATTTGTGATGTCAAGGTTCTTTTTACCTTATCAACTGTAAGACCAAATCTTGAAAGAACAAGAACAGGTATATCCTCCTCTTCAAGTAAAGAAAGAAGAAGATGTTCACTTCCAAGATAATTGCTTCTATATTCTAAAGCTTTTTCACGCGCATTCAGTATTACTTTTCTTGCTCTCTCTGTAAACTTTTCAAACATGATAAAACACCTCTATTTGTATATCTATTAGTTTAGCCCATTAATATATCCAATGTCTAAAATTTTCAAGTCTTATTCATCGATCAAACTTCCATCTTTCAGATAAATCCTTCTCTTACAATAATCTGCTACATCCATATCATGAGTTGCAATGATTATGGTCACATTATCTTTATCGTTCATTTCCCTTAAAATTTTCATAACAATCTCTGTATTCCTGCTGTCCAGATTGCCTGTAGGCTCATCAGCAATAAGAACCGAAGGCTGATTAACAATCGCCCGTGCTATAGCAACTCTCTGCTGTTCTCCTCCAGACATCTGAGACGGCTTATGGTTGATCCTGTGAGATAGTCCGAGTTTATCTAAGATATCCCTCGCTTTTTTCTCTGCATCCCTTTTACTATAAATCTGGAGCGGAAACATAACATTTTCAAGTGCTGTAAATTCTGGAAGTAGGTAATGAAATTGAAAAACAAAGCCTATATTTTCATTTCTAAATATAGAAAGTTTTTTTTCATTTAATGAAAATATATCAACTTCGTGAATATACACTTTTCCTTCAGTAGGAATATCTATTCCTCCTACAAGATGTAAAAGTGTTGATTTACCAGAACCTGAAGGTCCCATAAGAGCAACCATCTCACCTTTGTAAATCTCAATATTTATCCCTTTTAACGCCTCTATATATGCACCTTCAAGAAAGTATATCTTTTTAAGATTCTCAGTTTTTATAGCTATTCTACTCATATCTGAGAACTTCCGAGGGAATTTCTTTAGATGCCATATAGGCGGGTATTACGGAGGATAAAAAGCATATTAAAATTGAAGAAACAGATACAGCTATTATATCTGTAATTCCAATTTTTAATGGAAGATATTCCATCATATAAACCTCAGGATTAAGTTTTATAAGATGGTAAGCATCCCCAAAGTAAATAACTGTAAGACCTATCAAAAGTCCTATAGCTGTTCCTGTTATTCCTATTATCAGTCCCTGCCATAAAAATATATTCATAATAAATCTACTGTCAGCACCAATGGTTTTAAGAATTCCTATATCCTTTCTCTTTTCCCTTGCTTTAGTTATTAGAAGACTTGAGATATTAAAAGATGCTACTAAAACTATAAGTGCAAGAACAAGGAACATTGCCAGCTTCTCAAGTTCAAGAGCCTGAAAAAGACTTTTGTTAAGATCCATCCATGAACGAACTATATATGGAAAATGTATCTTTTTTTCAATTTTCGCCTTTACAAATGACGCTTTATACGGATCTTTTATTTTAAGCTGTATTCCTGTTACTGAATCTCTCATATCAAAAAATTTCTGAGCAGATTCAAGATTCATACAAATATACGTTGAATCATACTCATACATACCAAAATCTATTATTCCTCCAATATAGACTTTTTTAACCTTAGGTATATAACCAAGTGGGGTTTTCCTGCCAAATGGAGATGTAAGAGTTATACTATCACCTATCCATACGTTAAGTGCAAGAGCTACATCCTTACCAATAATAACATTTTTACTATCTTTTATACTGTTATAATCACCTGCGATTATCTTTTTATCAATCCCGAGTATTTTTTTGTCTTTCTCCGGAGGAACACCTCTAACTGTTACTGATATAACTGTTGAATCCTTAGAAGCAAGAGCCTGTGAGTATATAAAAGGCTGGTGTTCAATTATATCAGGAATATCTTTCAGATATTTTGCTGGAAAATCTTTATATTCTGTAAAGTTTCCAGATATCTTAAAAATAACAATATGTGGTGATGTCTCAAGAATCTTCTTTTTTATTCCCCATAAAAACCCACTCATTACTGCAAGGGTTATAAGAAGTGCTGCAACACCAACAACAATACCAAGGAGAGAGATAACAGTCATAAATGAAAGTGCTTTTGTCCTGAGAGACATTAGATATCTAATAGCTATCTTAATATAAAGCGGCATAAAGATTTCTTACCTCAACTAAATCCATAATAATCTATTATATCAGCAACGGACAGCTGTTAGATAGCTTAATATTGTATAATATTCAAAAATAATGGAGGAAATGTGTTGAAAAAAGCAGACCTGATACTAACGGACATATCCTATATATTAACTATGGACGAAGATATGACAGAATACCAAAATGCTGATATCGCTATAAAAAATAAGAAGATAATAGATATAGGTAAAGATGTTAAGAACAGGTATTATGGAAAAACAATTGTTTGTAAAGGAAAAATAGCAATCCCAGGACTTATAAACACACATACACACGCAGCTATGACGCTTCTTAGAGGTTATGGAAGCGACAACACTTTAAAAGTATGGCTTGAAGAATATATATGGCCTGTTGAGGGAAAGTTTGTAAGTTATGAGTTTGTTAAGGACGGAACAAAATTAGCTGTTTATGAGATGCTCAGAAATGGAATAACCACATTTGTTGACATGTATTTTTTTGAAAATGCTGTTGCAGACACCTTAATTGAGATTGGCATGAGAGGTGTTCTATCAACAGGAATCCTTGATTTTCCAACACCGGGAGCAAAAACACCTGATGAAGGTATTCAGAAGACAGTATTATTTATTCAAGAGTATTCTGGAGAGTTTATATACCCCGCCATAGGTCCCCATGCTCCATACACATGTTCGCCTGAAACATTAAAGAAATGTATGGATGTGGCAGAAAAATACGACATACTTTTTCATATTCATATATCAGAAACAGAGTATGAGGTTAAAACTGTTAAAGAAAGGTACGGAAAAACACCTGTTGAATATCTCGACAGTATAGGAGTATTGAATAACAGAGTTCTTGCTGCTCATATGGTTCACCCAACCGAAAAAGAGATAGATATACTCTCAGAAAAAGGAGTAAAAGTATCACACTGCCCTGAAAGTAATCTGAAACTGGCATCAGGAGTTGCACCAGTACCACAGATGCTTAAGGCTGGCGTTACTATATCTGTAGGAACTGACGGAACAGCGTCAAATGATGATCTTGATATTATAGGAGAAATATCTACAGCTGCAAAGATTCACAAAGGAGTATCAAAAGATCCAACCGTTCTAAATGCAAAAGAAGCATTATTAATGGCAACAAGAGAAGGAGCTAAAGCTGTTAGAATGTATGACAGATTGGGAAGTATTGAGGTGGGAAAATTAGCAGATATTGTTCTGATTGATACAGAAGAACCTCATCTTAATCCTTTATTTGATCCATATACCCAAATTGTCCATTCATCAAGAGGATCAGATGTAGATACAGTTATAATAGGCGGAGAGATAAAAGTTCTTAATAAAGAGGTTTTACCTTTATGTAAAGAGGAATTACTTGAGACAGCAGATAAATGGAAAAAAAGAATTTTAGAACTTAAATAAATTTTGCTATCTCTTCTAACAACTCAAGAAGAATATTTTTGACACTTTCTTTACTAAGCGCTACTAACGGGAGAACTTTAATATCTTCATTAAGATCAAGTGCTATCCTTATATCCTGAGGATCCCATGCACCTTTTAGATCCTGCTTATTACATCCTACAACAAAAGGTGCTGGATATCTGCTCTCAAAGTAATTTATTATCTTTCTTGCCTCATGAAATGTTGAAGGATCTGTACTATCAACAAGAACAACAAGACCTACCATTCCTTTACCGAGTATATCCCACATAAAATCAAATCTTTCCTGTCCGGGTGTTCCAAAAAGATAAAGGACATGATTATCATCTATAGTTATTCTTCCAAAATCCATAGCAACTGTAGTATGATTCTTAACGCTTTTCTCTTCAGATTTTGTTGTTTTTGCTTCTGTCTGGACTGTCTGTATCTCGCTCACAGTATTTATGAACTGAGTTTTTCCTGCAGCATAAGGACCTGCCACTACAATTTTTATCTGGTTTTTTCCTTTTTCACCCATTTTACAATCCTTTTATCCTTGCAATTATTTTACTGAGTAAATTCTTTGTTAGATCAAAACCTATTTTTCTTTTAACTTTTTTCTTTCTCTGTATTATTCCGGCTGCAAGAAAACCATATAGAACCCTCTGAAGTGTGAGCCTATTAATTTTTGCTTCTTCCATTATTTTTTCAACAGATCTCTCTCCGTCAATAAGTGCAAGTATCTTTTTCTCAATATTTGTAAGATGAGCATTTTTTGCTATACTTTCCCAGTTTTCTGTTTTTTCAAAAACAAGCTTCATATCTGATATCTTTCTTTCAACCTCATTTTCAGTCAGCTGACGACTGAGATACATGATTATTTTCTCAACAGGAACAAGAGGTTTTATATCATCTGAGTATTTTATAAAACCTGAAGTAAATGAAAATTTACCTTTTTTTATAGCAAGGAGAATGGGAAGTCTTGCAACAAGCATACGGTACAGATCTTCTTTTTTTATATTTTCTTTTTTCATAACCTGTGAAAAATCTACATCAAGATATATATAAAAAACCTTTGGAACATCTCTTATATAAACGATATCCCCATCTTTGAAATAAACTGCAAGATTTTTTTTGTTGTCCTCAACAACAAGAATACCGTTTTTCCTGTCTTTTTTTAAAATCTGAAAGATATCAATAAAATTAAATACTTCAAGTGTTCCGGTAATTGCCATTATCTTTTACCCTAAAAGCTCTTCTATCTTTTTGGCAGCTCTTTTTATCTCCATAAGGAGTAGTCCTAATTTTGCATTTGATGGCGCAAGTACACCAAGAACAGCAAGATCCTTAATACCAGTAAATATCATATAACCTTTAGATCCCTTAACGTAAAGCTGTTCAAGTTCACCTTTCTCAAGTTCAACAGTAACCCTTTCACCAAGAGACAGTATAGCTGCACCCATAGCAGCAACTCTATCTTCATCAACATCTTCCGGTAAGACAGATGCTATAGCAAGACCATCAGTACTGACAAGGATAGCACCATCGGAACCTGAATCTCTGACAACTGTCTGAAGAACATCGCTAAATTTATCTGCCATCATATCCCCCTTGAGGTATTAGTTAAGGCTAACTCAATTATATCAGATTGTTGCAGTTCTTTATAAACCTTTCCCTTCTCTTTTCAACCAGTATATCCTTAGACAGCTCGTCAATAAGCTCTTTTATCTGAGCTGTCAAAAGTCTTTCCCTATCTATCTTAAGGTCTTTTATCTTTTTATTAAAAATTATCCTTGCTACAGGTCCCATCTCTTTAGCAAGGTTTTTATAAATTTTGTCAAGTACAGATACATCTAAATAATTTACATTTTCCTGTACATTCTCTTCCTTATCTTCAATCAATATCTCCTCCAATGATGGTGTTGTTTCTTCTATTCTCTCTTCAGTAGTTTCTTCAATCATATCTTCCACAAGAAGTTCTTCCAGTGTAGGGGTCTCTTCTTCTAAAATCTCTTGATCCTTCAACATTTCTATCTCTTTCTCATATTCTGTTTTCTCCCCACTACCTTCAGATAAAACCTTTTCAAGCTCTTCAATCTCATCTGTATGCTCTTCTATCTTATCGGAACTTTCCTCATCTTTTATAATTTTTTGTTCGGACTTTTCTGTTTCTGTATTTTCAACAGGAGTTACAGCATTTTCAACAAATTTTTCTCCATCTTCAGCTAAAACCTTTATCTGATCAGCATAATTTCTCAACTCTCTTGAAACGATCTCATGTTCCAGCTTTAATAAAGAAAATTTAACCTTATTTTCTGCAAGTGTTACTATAGATATCTCTGGCGTAACAAAATGAATATATATCTGGATTCCTTCTCCTTCCGTATATATATACTCTTCACCAAAGCCTGGAATAATCTCATTTATCTGATGACCCTTATATATAATAAGACCTAAAGTCTCTTCTATTCTTTTTTTCTTTTCAGAGAGTATAGTTTTAGTAACAACAGGTTTGTCATTATAATAAACAGATATGAAAGATGGAGATAGTTTTGAGTAAAGACTATTAATATGATCTTTAAGAATCTGCTTTATATTCATTACAGTCCCCCATAGATATTTACAACCCGATTATAACTTTTATTTTTCCAATTTTTCAATAACTGTTTTCATACTGATTCTCATTCTCTCAAAAGCCTCAGCAAGATCTGTAATCTCATCATTTCCAGAGGTTTTAACCTCAACATCAAGATTTCCAAGACTAACTTCATCCATAGCCTTTGTTATGCTTTTTATCCTGGAGATTATAGTTCTATCTATACTAAGTCTTATAACATATACAACAACTAAAAAAACTATCTGAGTGATAATATAAGAAAAAATAGCTTTCTTAAAAGCTCCTTGGCTGTCATGCTCAGATAAAAGAATAAAAACGAGAAAACCTACGAAAAATGCACCAAAAAGAGATCCAATCAGTACAAAAAGAGATATCTGATTTAATACAGAAGACCTCTTCTCAGTCATATCTCACCTCCGAAAGGTTGTAATATTAGTATTAATATTTCGGAATGGAAGTTATTAAAATTAATTCTCTTTTTTTCTGATTTTTAATAAGAAATGCTGAAAGAGGTATATCTCGAGTATGAGATTTATCATGTTGACAGAGCTTGAAAATGCATGCACTTTCTTAAACTTTTCTTTTACCTTAGAAGCCTCCTCTTTTTTATTTTCTTTTAAAAGTGCATAATACTGAAAATTAAGACTTCTTGCAATTGGAAGAACCGTTTTATGCAGTGCCATATTCAGTATTATTAATAATCCAAGTGATACAACAAAAAGTTTAAATTTTTTTATGATTTTTTTATCTTTTATTGTCTTAAGTGCAAACAGCGTGTAGATCGCTATACCTAAAATCCACCCTGAAGAAAAGTAATAAGGGAAGATCAGATTCATGATCTCCCCTGCATGCTTATGATCAAAATTGGAAAAAAGAACCGGTGCAACTATAAATGTAAAAAATATATTAAATCCTATTAATATCCCAATAAAAAGAAGAATAAATAGGTCTATTACTTTACTCAACTATCTCTAACCTATTGAAGAAAAAAGGAATTTCCACCTCTGCAGACTCTAATGAGTCTGAGCCGTGAACAGCATTCTCACCTACGTTTGTTCCGTAAAGCTTTCTTAATGTACCTTCTTGAGCTTCATCAGGATTTGTCGCACCCATAATTTCTCTTATTTTTGATACAGCATTCTCTCCTTCCCAAACCATAGCAACAATAGGTCCAGATGACATAAATTCACAAAGCTCATCATAAAAAGGTCTGTTCTTATGAACAATATAAAACTTTTGTGCCTGTTCTTTTGTAAGCTTAAGCTTTTTTAAAGCTAAAAGCCTGAAACCTTTTTCCTGAACATGAGCTATAATTTTCCCTTCAAGATTTCTTCTAACAGCATCAGGTTTAATAAGCATTAACGTCCTTTCTACTGACATTAAGACCTCCTAAACTATTTATTTTTTTTATTATTATACAGTATCTTGTAAAACGAATATATATTAAGTATCAGAACTATTCCCCATGAAACAGCCATAAATATAGCACCATATGTATTAAGAAGATGTTTTTCCATACTTCTTCTCCCAGGCTTTTTTTACAAGATAAACACCGAGAATAAAAACAAAAAGGATAAAAGATCTTGCTATCCATCCATTTATATGTTCAGGTATTATTTTTGATGGAAGTGTTGTTATAAACCACCAGACGAGTATAAGTATAAGAAAAAGAGGCGCTATGTATGAAAGAATATAGTAGAAAATCTTTGGTATCTTAATATCAGCGTATCTGTTAAGCTCTTTCCATGCATACTCAGGAGAATCTTTTAAAACTATTAATATTTTAAATAGCAGAGGTTTCCCATCTAACCTGTTTTTTATTTGAGGAATCCCAAGTATCCATACAAATGTTATAGCCTCAAAAAGAGCAAATATAACAAGGGCAAATGTTCCAACCCAAAAATCCAGCTCATCCAGAGCTCCTTTTAAAAATATAGGAATATGTGAAGATACAAAAAGAAAAATCCCTAAATATTTAACAGCTTTTTCCCTTGGTATATTAAATTCATCCTCAAGAAAAGCCATAGCAGGCTGCATAAGAGCTATAGAGGATGTGATCCCAGCGAAAAATAGAAGTAAAAACCACAAGAATCCAAAAAATGCACCGTAAGGTATATTCGCAAATATAGCAGGTAGAGCCATAAATCCGAGATTAAAAGCCCCTTCAGAAGCTATATATTCTGTACCTGATATGCCAAAAAAAATGACGGATGCTGTTATAGCAATAGAACCGCCCAGTATAACTTCTGCAAACTCATTTACAGATGCTGATGCGATTCCATTTAAAGCGACATCACTTTTAGGTTTTAAATAGGAAGCATATGTAAGGATAGCCCCAAAACCTATGCTAAGCGTAAAAAATATCTGTCCAGCAGCCGCAAGCCATACCTTCGGATCTTTTAATGCAGAGAAATCCGGATTCCATAAAAAACCAAGTCCGTCAAGAAAGTTTCTTCCATCTGGTGAAGTGAGGGTAAAAACCCTGATTACAAGAATTATAGCCATTATAAAAATTAAGGGCATAGCAAACTTTGCTACTTTTTCTATACCTGCTGATACACCTCTATATATGATATAAAGATTTAAGGTAAGCGTTAAAAGGAAAAATAAATATGTTTCTACCGGTGGAAAGAAAAATATATCGCTTCCTGAAGAAGCACCTATTATACCATTGAGAAAATCATTAAAGGGCTTGAGGTAATCCTTTATATCCGACGTTAACGGTGTGCTCGGTACTTCATTTAGAAGATGGAAAAATGAGTATATTAAAGTCCAGGATTCTATATATGTATAGTAAACAACAACAACAAGTGGTATAAGAACACCAAAAATACCTATATATTTTGCTATGGGATGTCTCCAGATAAGATCAAATACAGCCACAGCTGTTCCGTGTCCCCTCTCGCCACCATACCTTCCAAGAGCCCATTCAACCCAAATTAAAGGAATTCCAAGAAGGATAAAAGATATCATATATGGAATCATAAAAGCTCCCCCACCGTTATCGGCAGCCTGGACAGGAAATCTTAAAAAATTTCCAAGACCTATAGCATTACCTGCCACAGCCAGAATCAAGCCAATCCGTGTTCCCCACTGCTCTCTTTTATGAACCATAAATTAAAACTCCTTTCAGGTAAAATTTGACAATTATTTTATTTATTTCATATTATAATACTTTAAGGGATTGTTTTTCATATATTAAACAGCTGGTGAGCTATGGAAATTTTTGCTATTGGGTTGAATTATAAGACAGCTCCCGTGGAAGTAAGGGAAAAACTGGCTATATCGGAAGATCAGCTCTCATCTTTGTTAAAAAAGATATCAGAAATAGATTCTATATATGAAGTTTCCATACTTTCAACATGCAACAGGGTAGAGATATACGGTGTAACTGATGATAACGATGAAGCGTTCAACGGTATATTGAATATTCTATCTTCATACTCAGGACTTCAAAAAAATGAACTTGAAAAGTACATCTTTAAGCTTTCAGGAAGAGAAGCTGTAAAACATATTTTCAAAGTCTCAGCAAGCCTTGATTCTATGGTAATAGGAGAACCCCAAATAGTATGTCAGTTTAAAGATGCGTTCACAAGAGCAAAAGAAGAAAAAACAGCAAGACATATTCTAACAAGACTTTTTGATAAAGCCTTAAATGTTTCAAAAAAGATCAGAACTTCAACGGGTATAAGTAAAAGAGCTGTTTCTATAAGCTATGCTGCCGTTGAGCTTGCAAAAAAAATTTTTGGTGATCTTTCAGATAAAAATGTTCTTCTCTTAGGCGCAGGTGAGATGGCTGAACTTGCAGCAAGGCATCTATCATCATCAGGCGTTAAACATATATTTGTATCGAACAGAACATTTGAGAAGGCTGTTCAGCTGGCTGAGGAGTTTGGTGGTAGTGCAATAAGATTTGATAAACTGTTTGAATTTCTTCCAGAATCAGATATCGTAATTGTATCCACCGGTGCAAAGGAACCTATACTAAAGAAGGAGCATTTTGAGGAGATAAGCAGAATAAGAAAAGGAGATCCTGTATTTATAATAGATATATCTGTTCCAAGAAATGTAGCTGAAGACGTTAATGATGTTGACAATGTCTATCTTTATAACATTGATGATCTGAAAGTCGTTGTTGATAAAAATCTGGAAGAAAGAAAGCTTGCAGCCCTATCAGCAGAAATGATACTTGAAGAAGAAGTTCACAAATTTGAACACTGGCTGAACCAGTTGAAGGTTGCACCCTTGATAACAAAAATAAGAAATTATGCAGACCAGATAAGAGAATACCAGCTTGAAAAACTTTTTAATCAGATGCCTTATCTTAATGAGAAAGAGAGAGAAAATATTGATCTTGCCGTTAGAGCAATAATAAACAAACTGCTTCATAGGCCTACAATGTATATTAAAGATAAAGCATCAAAGGAAAATAAAGATTTTTATGTGGACATACTTGAAGAGATGTTCAGCTCCAAGTGGGATCTTAGAAAGCTAAAAGAGAAGAAAAAAAATGTTAAGAAGGACTGAGAGTGAAAAGGAATATAGTATCACTCTCAATCATATTTCTTACTGCTGTTTTCATACTTAATGAGATCAATAGATATATAATTGAGGAAAAACTTTCCAGTATTAAATACACAGATGCCCAGATAAACAATTTTTTCATAATTGGTAAAGATGGAGACAGCTATATACTAAAAGGTGAAAAGCTTACAGAAAAAAGAGACAGAATACTTATTGATATATTTGATTTAGATTATATGAAAGGAAAAGAAAAATTTAAAATAAAAGCTGAAAAAGGTATCTATTATAAGAACAAAAATGTTCTTAAGCTTATAAAAGACGTGAATATCAAAACAGATGGATTTTTACTTAAAACAGATCAGCTGTATATATTTACTGATAAAAGAACGGCAAAAAACAACAGGGATGTTTATCTTTACTCTGATAAAATGGTAACAGTAGGAAAAGGGGTTTTTATTGATCTAAGGAAAGAAAAGATGATAATAAAAAATGCAAAAACAGTCTTTAGAGGAACTTAAATGATAAAAGTATTTTTTATCTTTTTAATCTTATTTAGCTTTTTATACGCACAGGAAGATAAAAAAGAAGAACCCATACTAATTGAAGCCAAAGAGCTTGTATATAATAAAAAAGAAAACACAGCTGTTTATAAGGGCAATGTAACTGTAAAAAAAGGAGATCTTACTATAAATGCTGAAAAAATGATAATCTATTTAAGTGAAAACGGTGATATATCCAGAATTTTTGCCGAAGGAAATGTAAGATTTAAAAAAGGGAATAGATCAGGTAGAAGTAAAAAAGCAGAATATATTAAAGAGAAAGATACAATAGTTCTTATTGATAAAGCAAAGTTAATCCAGGATCAGAATATAATTGAAGGAGATGAGATTATATACCACTTAGGCACTGAAGTTGCTGAGGTAAAAGGAAAAGACAATAAAGTAAGAACAGTAATATTCCCACGAAAGACAGAGAGCAAGGGAAAAGAATGACATACCTTGAGTTTTATGGGCTTAGGGAAGATCCTTTTAAGATAACGCCAGATTACAAATATTTTTATCCCTCTCATTCTCACAGACTTGCAGATGAGCTTTTAAACTATGTTATAAAACATGGTGAAGGCTTCTGTGTGATAATTGGTGAACCTGGCACTGGAAAAACCACTGTCATAAGAAAGTTTATAGCATCTCTTTCCGACAATATTATCTATGCTTTTGTTCTTACGCCGAATCTCTCCCCTGAAGAGTTTTTAAATGTTGTTCTCGATGATCTTGGACTGGAAATAAAAACAACATCAAAAAATGAACTTATCAAGAAGTTCAGAGATTTCCTTGAGAAAAAAGTTTCAGAAGGAAAAAAAGTTCTTATAATAGTTGACGAAGCTCAGAACCTTCCCATTGAAACCCTTGAAGAACTTAGACTGCTGTCAAATCTTGAAACAGAAAATGAAAAGCTTGTACAGATAATACTTCTCGGTCAGCCTGAGCTTGATAAAAAATTAAAACTCCCTCAACTCAGACAGTTAAACCAGAGAATAACAAATAAAGTATATTTAAGGCATCTAACCCGTGAAGAGACCGAAAAATACATAAAACACAGGCTTATGGTAGCAGGTGGAGGAAATGTTCGATTTACTGAGAATGCTGTATCTAAGATACATAAGTACTCTAAAGGAATTCCAAGAATTGTAAATATACTCGCATCAAGATCTTTAATGTCGGCATTTATGACAGGATCATTTTTAATTAAACCCGAAAATGTAGAAGCTGCAAAGGAAACACTTAATCCAGACTTTCTAATTGAAGACAGTTTTAGATTTTTATCACGTGAAAAGATTATAATATCTTTACTTATTTTACTTAATGTAACAGGAATAGCATACATAATATACAGAATATTCTTTCAGTGAGGTTTAAATGGAAAAAAAGATATCAAAGGTAAGGAAAATTAAGGGAGAACTTAGAGTCCCTTCAGATAAATCGATATCTCACAGATCAATAATACTAACATCGCTTGCGGATGGTATCTCAAATATAAAAAACTTTCTCAAAGCAGGAGACACATTAACAACACTAAATGTTTACAGAAAACTTGGCGTTTCTATAAATGAAGAAAAAGGTATTCTAAAAGTTAAGGGTGTAAATTTTAAAGGTTATAAAGAACCTGAAGATATACTTGATATGGGTAATTCAGGAACTACAACAAGGTTAACACTTGGACTACTTTCAGGACAGGACTTTTTTTCATCTCTTACTGGAGATGAAAGTCTGAGACAGAGACCTATGGGAAGGGTCGTAGAACCTTTAAGAAGTATGGGTGCGAAGATAGACGGAAGGCAGGATGGAAAACTTCTACCTCTTTCTGTAAGAGGTTCATATCTGAAAGGGATACAGTTCTTTAATAAAAGATCAAGCGCACAGGTAAAATCTGCTTTACTAATTGCAGGACTTCTGGCAGAAGGAGAAACAAAAGTAATAGAACCATATATGTCAAGAGATCATACAGAAAAAATGCTTCAGGCTATGGGGGCAGACATAAAAATTTATAAAAGCGACCATTATTTGGTAACAATTACTGGATCAAAAACGCTAAATGCTATAGATATAGATGTTCCTGCTGATCCTTCTTCAGCAGCATTTTTTGCAGCGGCAGCCGTTTTAATTCCAGACTCTGAGCTTGTTCTGAAGGATGTACTGATAAATCCAACAAGAGACGGCTTTTTCAGAAAGCTGAAGGAAATGGGAGGAAATATTGAGTATCTAAACAAAAGGGAAAAAGCAAAAGAGCCTGTTGCAGATATATATGTAAGATATTCTCCCTATCTCAAGGGTATAGCTATTAAAAAAGAAGATGTTCCTTCAATGGTGGATGAGATACCTTTAATATCCCTTTTAGCAACTCAGGCTGAAGGTGAGACTGTAATAACAGGCGCTGAAGAGCTCAGAGTTAAAGAAAGCGATAGAATCAAGGCTGTTGTCAACAATCTAAAAAATTTAGGAATACATGTTGAAGAACTGCCGGATGGGATGATCATAAATGGAAGGCAGAAGGTAAAAGGTGGCGTAGTTGACAGTTACAAGGATCATAGAATAGCTATGGGTTTTTCAATATTAGCTCTTATATCTGAGGAAGGAATAAAGATAAAGGATGCAGATTCTGTTTTCATATCATACCCTGAGTTTTATGAACATCTCGAAAAGATAATATCGAACTGATCATTTCCTATAGAAGTAGTAAGTTATCAATGAAAAATAAGCAGTTATAACAATAAAATAAAGAGCAGGACTTATCTTTCCCTTTCCTATGAGCTTTATAAAGTAAAAGTTAAATACAAGATATACAATAGAGATAAGAACAGATACAGCAATAACATTATCCTTTCCCTTATGGGAATTCATTCCTACCAAAAATCCTAACACTCCTATAAAAATAAATGGTATAGGGAACAAGATCCTATCAGTCAGCACAGATAAAGCTTTATTTTTATCCTTTTTACTATTTTTTAAGATCATAAGAAGATCCCTATTCCTGTAATCCTCTATTGAATATCTTTTCAGATAATCAACATCTATATTGAATCTGTAACTTTCAAATCTTAAGATATTAAAACCTTTCTCACCAGGTATCTGTATATAACCTTTTTTCAAAAAAAAGGTTGTAGTATCAAAATAAGCTTCCTTTGCAGATATTGCCTGACCTCTTTCCTTATTGTAAATGAAAACATTTTCAAATCTATTGCCCTCTTTTTTCTCCGTATATATGGTAACCTTATCAGAAAGTTGGAAAAAATTTTTCTCCTGAACTGAATCAAGAAAATATCTTTTTATATTAAGGGTTATAAACTTTGCCCTCTCCCTATTTGCATAAGGAACCAAAAACATGCTTACAATAGTAGATAAGGCAAATACAAAAATAGATATAACAAGTATAGGTTTTAATAGCTGGTTCTTTGATATTCCTGCAGAATAAACGGCATATATTTCCCTGTTCTCTCTCATATTGAAACCTAAAAGTGCTGTAGAGAGGAAAAAAGCGAACAGGAGCTGAAATTTTAAAAATGATAAATTTATTAAAAAAAGGAGTTTAAAAAAATTTGTTATATTAGCGTGATACATAACTGAAGGAAGATGTAAAAGCTGTGAAGATACGATAACAACGGAAAACACAGCTATAAGTATCAGAAAGTTTTTCAGTATATTTTTTACTACATACCTGTAAAGTATCTTCATTGCCTGTTCATTCTATCATAATTTATCTGTACTTTTTCAGCTTTCTCAGGTGCTCTCTGTAAGTTTTAGAGAATATATGACTTTTTCCATCTGGAGAAAAATAGTAAAGATAATCCGTTTGTCTGTAGTTTAAAACAGCCTCTAAACTTTCTAAGCTGAAAGATGATATAGGAGTAGGGGGAAGCCCTTTGTTTATGTATGTATTGTATGGAGATTCAAATCTCATAATGTCCCCTCCAAGTTTTCCATCCCATTTTCCCTCAATTTTAAGACTGTATATAACAGTAGGGTCAACCTGAAGGAGCATCCCTTTTTGGAGTCTTTTTATTATTATTCCTGCAATAATCGGCTTCTCTTCATCAATAGGACTCTCTTTTTCAACTATAGAAGCTATAATCATTCCTTTATAAAAAGGAATGCCTTTATTCTCAAAATCTTTCTTTAACGGAAGATATTTTTTTCTGAACTCTTTAACAAAAGCCTTTACAATATACTCAGCATCAGAACATTTACTTAGAAGATATGTTTCAGGTGGGAAATAACCTTCAAATGACTCACCTTCAAGCCCAAATTTTTTTACATTTTCAATATTAAAAACATAATTCAGAAAAACATCCTTTGCTATAAAACCTTCGTCCTCAAGTTTTTTTCCAATATCAAAAAGGTCATCACCTGGAATTATCGTAAAAGGGTATATCTGTTCCTTACCCTTATAAAGAACATCCCATACATCCTTGATAGAATAATTACCAGAAAATCTGTAGTAACCTGCCCTTAAAGGTTTTCCTTTAAAAAGGCTGTATATCAAAAATATATTTCTATCCTTTATAACTCCTTCCTTTTCAAGTATCACCGATATTTCTTTTATAGATTTGCCTTTCTGTATTAAAACAGTTTTATCTATAGAATAAGGAATATTTATATAAATGTAGGCTGTAAAAATAAGGAAATTAACTACTGAAAAGAGTATTAATATAATTTTTAGTATCTTAACCATTCATATACTGCTTTCTTTCGAGGTATATCTTTAGTATATAAACAGCAGAAAGGCTGTCAATTTTTTCTTTCCTTTTTGATCTCTTTCCGGTTTCTTTGAGATATTTCTCAACAAGTGCTGTTGTATATCTCTCATCAATAAACTCTATCTTGATATCATCAGGAAGATAACTTTTCAGCTTTTCAGCAAACTCTCTCGTAAGTTTAGCCTGTGTTCCTTCTTCACCCTTTAGTGTCAAAGGAAGGCCTATAACTACAGTTTCAATTTCATAATCTTCCACAATCTTTTTTATATTTTTAAAGACATTATCATCATTTTTTATATATGGAAGGGGATTTGTTGATATCCCTAAAGGGTCGCTGTAAGCGACCCCTACCCTTTTAGTTCCGACATCTAAAGCAAGAACTCTTTTTTTCTTCAAACTGCTTTTAGCTCTTCATCTTTAGAACTTACACCAGCAAGCCTATAAAGCGGACAGAATGTGGTAACAGCAGTTAATATAAGAACAAAACCTGCGACTTCACCTATCACCCATGCTCCACCTTTTTCAATACCGAGAAAAATAAGAATAAGCCCAATTAGTACCCTAACAACAGAATCCCAAAAAGCCATATCAAAACCTCCTATATTTTTAAACTACTGCTTCAGCCTTAGTTCCAACGACTTCGTCAGGATGTGCAATTCTTCCAAGAACTGCTGAAGCTGCAGCAACAGCCGGACCTGAAAGGTAAACCTCACTATTTGGATGACCCATCCTACCGGTAAAGTTTCTGTTAGACGTTGAAACACATACTTCCCCTTCAGCAAGAATGCCCATATGACCTCCAAGACATGGACCACATGTAGATGTGCTTATAAGACAGCCTGCATCTGCAAGAATCTCAAGTAATCCCTCATGCAGAGCCTGCTTGTATATTCTATCTGAAGCAGGAATAACTATACATCTAACATCTGGATGAACTTTTCTACCCTTTAGGATATATGCTGCTATTCTAAGATCAGACAATCTTCCATTTGTACATGATCCGATAAAAACCTGATTTATAGGTCTGCCTGCAACCTCAGTTACAGGTTTAACATTTGATGGAAGATTTGGTGCTGCCACAACAGGTTCAATTTTTGAAGCATCAAACTCATACTCACAGCAGTACTTTGCGTCAGGATCAGCCTTTAAGGTTTTCAAAGGCTTATTAGTCTTATCCTTCAACCATTCTAAAACTTTCTCATCAGCTTCCATAATGGCATTTTTTCCTCCCGCCTCAATAGCCATATTTGCTATAGTCAATCTGTTCTCAACATCAAGAGACTGTATGGCTTCACCATGATACTCCATTGCTTTATAAAGAGCCCCATCAACACCTATCTCCCCAATAACAGTAAGAACAAAATCCTTTCCACCAACCCATCTTTGAGGTTTACCATAAAATGTAAATTTCATAGTTTCAGGAACTTTAAGCCATGTCTCGCCTGTAGCGAATATGTATGCTATATCTGTCGATCCTACTCCTGTTGAAAATGCACCTAAAGCACCGTAAGTACATGTATGTGAATCAGCACCCATTATAAGATCACCAGGAGCTATAAAGCCTTTTTCAGGAAGAATCGTATGCATAACTCCACTGTCCTGACCTTCAAAGTAATTTTTTATACCCATTTTTTTCGCAAAATCTCTTGATATTTTTATCTGCTGAGCTGAAAGTATATCCTTTGGAGGAAAAAAATGATCCATAACGAGGGCTATCTTTTCTGGGTCATGAACCTTATCTATCCCATATTTCTCAAGCTGTTTTATCGCAAGAGGAGCTGTTATATCATTTGCGATTGCAAGATCAACCTTTACAGTAACCAATTCTCCAGGTTCAACATAATCCCTTCCTGCATGTTCCGACAGTATTTTCTCAGTTAAAGTCATTCCCATAAACTTATCCTCCTATATCTTTGATTGAAAAATTAAATATATATTATATGGTCAATCCAAAGGTATATCAAAGAAGATGTTAAATCAAACAAAAGTACTATTTTCATAAGCAGAAATTAATAGTATGATATTAATACTCAGCTTGAACAAAAAAATCAAACAGTGTTATATTTTTTTATGTATAATATTAAAAAAACCAAATAAACTAAGGAGGATTTAAAGTATGGCAAAAGCTACTATTGTATGGACGAAAATTGATGAGGCTCCTGCCCTTGCCACATACTCGCTTCTTCCAATTATGAGGGCATTCACAAAAGACGCTGACATTAATATTGAGTTAAGAGATATCTCCCTTGCAGGTAGAATCATTGCTCAGTTTCCTGATATTCTCCCAGAAGACAAAAGAATACCTGACGAGCTTGCTTATATGGGAGAACTGGTATGGAAACCTGAAGCAAATATAATGAAACTTCCTAACATCTCAGCATCGGTTCCTCAGCTTAAAGAAGCTATAAAGGAACTCCAGGAACAGGGTTATCCACTTCCAGATTACCCTGAAAACCCACAGACTGAAGAAGAAAAAAAGATAAAAGAAAGATACGATAGATGTGTAGGATCTGTCGTTAACCCAGTACTTAGACAGGGTAACTCAGATAGAAGACTTGCCGCAGTTGTTAAAGAATATGCTAAGAAACATCCCCATAGATTAAAAGAAGTATCGCCTCATTCAAAATCCCATGTTGCGCATATGAAGGAAGGTGACTTTTACCAGCATGAAAAGTCTGTAATCATTCAGAAGGATACAAAGATAAAGTATGTATTTGAAGACAAAAATGGAAACCAGACTGTTATGAAAGAAGTTGAGGTAGGTAAAGGTGATGTGGTAGATGCAACATACATGAACAGAAAGAAACTGAGAGAGTACTTCGCGGAAGTTATAGACAGGGCGAAAGAAGATGACATCCTCTTCTCGCTCCACGTAAAAGCAACAATGATGAGAGTTTCAGATCCAGTAATATTTGGAGATGCTATCAGGGTTTACTACAAAGAACTTTTTGAAAAGCATGCTGATGTTATAGAGAAGTTAGGATGGAAACCGGAATTTGGAATGCAGGAGCTTGAAAACAGACTTGAAACGCTCCCAGAAGAAGAAAAGAACGCTGTAAAACAGACCATACAGGAGATATACAAAGAAAGACCAAGAATGTACATGGTTGATTCTGATAAAGGTATAACAAATCTCCACATGCCTAACGACGTTATTATTGATGCTTCTGTTCCAGCAGTTATAAAAAACGGTCTCCAAGGATGGGGTCCAGACGGTGAAACAGAAGATACGGTTCTGTGTATTCCAGATAGATCATATGCTCCTATGTATAAAGAGATTGTTGAAGACATAAAAGCAAGGGGACAGTTTGATCCTACAAAAATAGGAACAGTTCAGAATATTGGTCTTATGGCTATGAAAGCCGAAGAATATGGATCTCACGATAAAACGTTCTTCCCACCAACTGACGGAAAGATGAAAGTTGTGGATGAAGACGGAAATGTACTGATGGAACACTGCGTAAATGAAGGAGACATATACAGATCATGTATCACTAAGGATATTGCCATAAGAGACTGGATAAAACTTGCTGTTAACAGAGCAAAAGAAAGCGGTTTTCCTATAGTATTCTGGCTTGATGAGTATAGAGCACACGACAGAAACCTTATAGAAAAAGTTAAGGAAGAACTCCCTAAGTACGATCTTTCTGATGTTGACTGGTATATAAAGGCACCTGCAGATGCAATGAAATTCACGCTTGCAAGATTTAGGAATGGAGAAAATACAATCGCTGTTACAGGAAATGTTCTCAGAGACTATCTTACAGACCTCTTTCCTATCATAGAAGTGGGAACGTCAGCAAGATCACTTTCAATCGTTCCTCTTATAGCTGGCGGTGGCGTTTTTGAAACTGGAGCTGGCGGATCTGCTCCAAAGCATGTTGAGCAGTTTATAAAAGAGGGACACCTAAGATGGGATTCCTTAGGTGAGTTTTTAGCTTTTGACGAGTCATTAAGACTTGCTTACAAACAGCTTAAAGCTGTACACGAAAAAGACAATCCAAGAATACTTGTTGTAGCTGACGCTCTCGCAAAAGCTATCGCAAAATATCTCGACAACGACAGAACACCAAGAAGAAAGGTAGGTCAGCTCGATACGAGAGGTTCACATTTCTATCTCGCCCTGTACTGGGCTGAGGCTCTTGCTGCTCAGAATGAAGATAAAGAGTTAGCCGAGAAATTCGGTAAGGTTTATGCAGAGCTTAAAGATAATGAAGAAAAAATTCTTTCAGAAATAGCGGCATCCGAAGGAAAACCAACGGATATAGGTGGATGGTATCATCCCGATGATGAAAAAGCTGAAAAAGCTATGAGACCAAGTGAAACATTCAACAGGATAATAGATGCTCTACTACAGTGAAAACATATCAAAAAACTTTGCTTTTAATAGGGGCGTTTCTCTTTTGGGGGACGCCCCTATTACATTGTTACCACAACTTAAATCTCAATAAAAGGAGGATATAAATGGCTCAGCGAGGTATTAGAGAGTATGATGGAAAAAGAATTTTAGCTCAAAACTGGGATGAGTACTTTAATGGAGCATTCCAGTACGATTTTAAATCTGTTCTTATCACACCAGATACAGATCTTGATAAAATCCCTGAAGAACACCCATGGGTTAAAGAGACGCCTCTTGTTGCTAAACCAGATATGCTTTTTGGAAAAAGAGGAAAGTTAGGTCTCATTTTTTTCAAAAAAGATAAACCTGGCGATGTCACATGGGAAGATGTTAAAGAGTGGATAAAGCAAAAGATGTCTGAAGAAGTGGAGATTAATGGGATAAAAGGATATCTAACCCATTTCCTTGTAGAACCTTTTGTTCCTCACAAGCCAGAAGAGGAATATTATGTTGCTATTACAACAGGAGAGGATGAGGATATTATATACATGTCCGCATTCGGTGGTATTGAAGTAGAAGAAAACTGGGATAAGGTTGTTGAAGTTAAAATCCCTGTTACTGCATCTGATGAAGAGATAAAGAAACTTATTGAGGAAAATGTTCCTGCCGATATTAAAGACAGAGGAAAATATGCAGATTTTGTTTATAGGCTTTATAAACTGTTTAGAGATCTACATTTTACTTATCTTGAGATAAATCCTCTTGTTATGGTTGACAGTAAAATATACCCTCTTGATTTTGTCGGAAGAGTTGACGATACAGCACAGTTTGTCGCAGGAAGAAAATGGGGAGAGCTTGAATTTCCAGCTGGATTTGGAAGGGACTTAACGCCGGAAGAGAAATATATAAAAGAGATGGATGAAAAATCTGGAGCATCTTTAAAACTTACGATACTTAATCCTGAAGGAAGAATATGGACCCTTGTCGCCGGAGGTGGTGCTTCAGTTGTTTATTCTGATACAGTGGCGGATCTTGGATATGTTAAAGAACTTGCAAACTACGGTGAATATTCAGGTAATCCCTCAAGGGCTGAAACAAGAGAGTATGTTAAAACAGTATTTGATCTTATGACAAGGTCAAAACACCCAAAAGGACATAAAATTCTGATAATTGGTGGTGCTATAGCTAACTTTACAGATGTTGCAAAAACATTTGATGGAATAATAGATGCCATGAGGGAGTATGCTGACAAACTGAGAGAGATAGGAGTAAGAATATATGTAAGAAGAGGGGGTCCAAACTACGAGGTGGGACTTAAAAGAATAAAGGAAGCTGCAGAAGAATTAGGTCTTCCTATAGAAGTTTACGGACCAGAAACACATATGACTGAGATTGTAAGGAAAGCCATCAAAGAAGCAGAAGAAATTGCTGCTTAGATAAAACACAATAAGGAGGTTTAATAAATGAGCAAGCCTGATTACTTACTTTTTGACAGAAACACAAAAGCTATTTTCTGGAACTTAAACAGAAATGCTATTCAGAGAATGCTTGATTACGATTATGTAGTTGGTAGAGAACCATCAATTGTAGCGATTGTTGCACCAACACAGTCAAGAAAGTTTGATAAATTTTTCTATGGAACTCAGGAAATAATGATTCCTATCTACAAATCTACACCTGAAGCTGCTGAGAAATTCCCTGAAGCGGATGTGCTTTTAAATTTTGCATCTTTCAGAACAGCTTATGATGTTACAATGGAAGCTTTAGATATACCTACTATCAGAACGGTAGCGATTACTGCAGAAGGTATTCCGGAAAGATTTGCAAGAATAATGAGGATAAAAGCAAAGGAACTCGGAAAATGGATAATAGGACCTGCAACCGTCGGCGGTATAGCTCCCGGAGCTTTCAGAATAGCAAATACAGGTGGAACAATTGAGAATATAGTCAACTCTAAACTGCACAGACCTGGATCTGTTGGTCTTGTTACAAGATCTGGAGGTCTTTTTAACGAACTTTCGAACGTTATAGCAAGGAATGCAAACGGTATAGCTGAAGGTATAGCTATTGGCGGCGATAGATATCCTGGAACAGACTTCCTGGATCATATGCTTAGATTTGAGAAGAATCCACAGGTTAAGATGATGGTTCTCTTAGGCGAAGTTGGTGGTGAGCTTGAGTATAGAGTGGCAGAAGCCATAAAAGATGGAAGGATAACTAAGCCAGTTATTGCATGGTGTATAGGAACAATATCAAAACATTTTGGCGGCGAGGTTCAGTTTGGACATGCCGGAGCAAAAGCCGGTGCTGAGAGAGAGACAGCTGATGCAAAAAATGAAGCTTTGAGAGAGGCAGGAGCCTATGTTCCAAAATCATTTAACGATCTCCCTGAACTTATAAATGGTGTTTACGAAGAACTTCACTCTAAAGGTGAAATAGCTGATATTCCTGAACCTGAAGTTCCACCAGTTCCTGAAGATTATGCAAAAGCTGTAAAAGCTGGGAAGGTTAGAAGACCTACAAACTTCATATGTACAATATCTGATGATAGAGGTGAAGAAGCTACTTACTGCGGCGTTCCAATATCAGAGGTTGTAGAAAAAGAATACTCTATTGCTGATGTAATTGGACTTCTATGGTTCAAACAGAAATTCCCAGATTGGGCTTCAAAATTCCTTGATATGGTAATAAAAGTTGTTGCTGATCACGGGCCTGCTGTTTCAGGTGCTCATAATACAAAGGTTACAGCAAGAGCAGGAAAAGATCTTATGTCCTCAATAGTCACAGGGATACTTACAATAGGTCCGAGATTTGGTGGCGCTATTGATGGAGCTGCCAAATACTTCAAAATGGCAAAAGAAAAAGGAATGGATCCTGTTGATTTTGTTGATTATATGAAAAAGGTTGAAAAGATACCTATCCCCGGTATTGGCCATAGAATAAAATCAACTAAAAATCCT
>Ga0256914_1000160_pt1 | contig 64673 bp, 52 predicted proteins | sample HulkmetaG_FD_191571 | JGI IMG/M metagenome (GOLD analysis project Ga0256914, IMG submission 191571) | Hydrothermal chimney microbial communities from Main Endeavour vent field at the Juan de Fuca Ridge, Pacific Ocean - Hulk | ecosystem: Environmental > Aquatic > Marine > Hydrothermal vents ...
ATTTTTCATCCACCAACAAAACAAAGTAGTGCCAAACACTATTAGTGCGTCAATATCTCATTGATTTTACATAAGAAGTTTTTATTAACTGTCAAAGATAAGTTTGAGTTTAGATGGGCATGAAACTTGCGTTTTTAAATTGGAAAAGTTGAAGTAATTATTTTTTGCATGTCTGGACAAAGCATACGAAGAATTTGTGCTAATGCTAAAGAGACGTTTCGAAGCACTATAGGGCTATTGTTTAGCCTTTTATTAAACTTCTCAATAGCTTGCTTTTGCTTGGATGCCTGAGTTTTTGAAGGGCCTTTGCCTCGATCTGACGTATCCTTTCACGGGTAACTGCAAAATCCTTCCCCACCTCTTCCAGGGTCTTGTCTGAATTTTCTCCTATCCCAAACCTCATCCGCAATATCTTTTCCTCTCTGGGAGTTAGAGTAGAAAGAGCAAGGCGCACCTGTTTTGTAAGGTTTGTTAATATTGCGTGTTCATCAGGTGATAGGGAATTCTTGTCTTCTATAAGGTCCATTAATTCGCATCCTTCTTGCTCGCCCACAGGGCTTTCAAGAGACAGCGGCTGATTAATGAGGCGCAAAATATTTACGAGTTTCTTTTCGGGGATTTTCATTATGGAAGCAAGTTCGACAGTCGTAGGTTCGCGACCATGTTCAGATATAAAGGTCTTGGTGATCTTGGCAATACTGTTCAGGGTTTCAACAGTGTGTACAGGGATTCTAATAGTCCTAGACTGGTCTGCAATGGCTCTTGTTATTGCCTGGCGGATCCACCAGGTTGCATAGGTGCTAAATTTGTATCCCTTTTTGTATTCAAATTTTTCAACTGCCTTGATAAGCCCGATATTTCCCTCCTGAATAAGATCTAGCAGATGAAGTCCCTTGTTTACATGTCTTTTGGCAATGCTCACGACCAGGCGCAGGTTTGCCTTTACCAATTTTTCTCTAGCATAGTTGGTACGCTGTAAGGCATTGTAATAGCTTCTTATTATCTCGTGCAGGGCATGTTCCGAAAGACCTGTATGAAAGAATAAGGTCTCCATGGTTTCACTAGATGAGTTCCTTATAAACTTTTCAAAGCTGGTCCTGACAACTTGTAAAAATGCCTTTTCTATTCTGCCTTTTCCGAGAATTTCTAGCAACTCAGATGGAATATGTCTGATGGCCGCTGTTAATTCTTGAACTTTTTTGGGGTTGGACGAATGTTTTTTCAGCCTGCCAAGAAGTTCCTTGCGTTTTTTCTCAATGTTACAGATTTTTTTTAGCAATTTTTTGGTTGTCTTGTAACCAGCAAACCTTTCTTCTTGCACTGTGCGAACTGGTTTTTCATTGTCATCGGCATCAGTATCTTTAGAGAGTCTGGTAATTACATCATCGACTACCTGTGGAATGTGCAATGCGCAAAAGACATAATTTCTTTCACTTTCTTCAAGAAGGCAGGCAATTTCTGCCTCTTCTTCCCTGGTAAGGACCTTACCTGTGCTCATCTCTTTGAGATATAGCCTTACAGGATCAGTTATCGTCTTTGCAGTCAGTTCATCGTCTAAGGGTTCGTCTGCCAGGCTTTCGGAAATCTTGTCAGGATTTGCAGGAATTAAGGGTTCATCGACAAAATCTAACTTGGAAGGCTCAAGAAGGTCTTCCCGGTCTGGTCCAACTGCTAGTGATTCTGGCTCAATACCACTATCAAGAACTTTTGATTCCCTTTTGTCCAGGGACATAATCCCCTCCCTTTGTGCAAAGTGCCTTATCGAAGGCTCTGAAGGCTTTTAAGCAGACCCTCAGAATCTTCATCTTCTCCCAGTTCCCTCATTTGCTGTATAATCTGCATTCTAAGCGCCCGTTTTTTTCTTTCAAGGCAGTAAGACTCAAGATCTCTTACCATGGAATCAATGTCTGTGCACGGAGGAAAGGCTGATGCAAGCCGCATGGCCATAGATCTGAGTGTATGATCGTGTTCTAATCTCTTGTAGAGATCAGATAGGTTTATCCTGCCTGTCATGGAGTAAAGATGTAAAATGGCTGACCAAAGCTCAGATAATGCCTTGTTTTCTATCCAAAGCTCTGGATGCAGTTCTGTAAATCTGTCCATAAATTGTGGATAGCTTAAAAGAAAGCCGATAATCTTCTCCTCAGCCCTGTTTCCAAGTCTTATGAGAGAAGATCCGGCCCTTTCTTTATTATTCTTTTTCTCGTTTGAAAGTGTTTTAATTACCTTTGGCCGTTGAGCCCTTTTTTTGAGCTCTTGCCACATGCTTTCTTCTCTTACTCCCAGTTTTTGCGCAACATGTCCCACCATTAATGACTTGCGTACAGGGTCCTGTACCATAGCTATTGCATCTAGAGCCGATTCTATGATCTTTAGTTTACCCTCTGTATCTGTACCAAAATGGGCCTTGCCTATTTTAATAAGAAAATCAAGGCCATCCAGGGCCGAGCTTATGAGCGAGCACAGTTCTTTTTGCCCTCTGCGCCTTACAAAACTGTCAGGGTCTTCACCCTCGGGCAGGATAAGGACTTTGGGCCTTATGCCTACCTTGTAGCAAATAGGTAAGGCCCTACTTGCTGCTTTAATTCCTGCCTTATCTGCATCAAATAGCAGTATCCAGTCCTTGGTTACGCCTCTCATTCTTCTGGCATGATCTTCTGTGAGGGCGGTACCAAGGCTGGCAACGGCCTCGCGCACCCCAGACTGCCACAGGCTTACAACGTCCATATATCCTTCTACTAAAAGCCCTTGGCCAGATTTTCTGATAGAGGATTTGTTTTGAAATAGGCCATAAAGCACTTTACCTTTATGGTATACTGGAGATTCTGGAGAATTTATGTATTTAGGCTGCCCTTCCTGACCAGGAAGGCCAACAGTACGAGCCCCAAAGGCCACAATGTTGCCCCTGTGGTCTTTAATAGGGAAAACGATCCTGCCTCTAAATCGGTCATACCAACCACTGGCGTTTGTGCGTTTTATTATGAGGCCGGCCTGTTCGGCAAGCTCCAGCAGAAATCCTTTGTCCTTGAGGAACCTGACGAGTCCATCCCAAGCGTCTTTTGCCCAGCCAAGGTCAAAGGCCGTTACGGTCTCTTCATCAAGTCCCCTTTCATTTAGGTAATCTCTTGCTTGCTGACCGGCTATGGAAGAGTGGAGCAGGTCTTTATAGTATTGCGATGCCGCAAGGTTAATCTCTATTATCTGATCTGCCAGTTCTCTTTTTTTGCTTTCTGCTTTTGAAACAGGTCTTTTAGGAATGGTTATGCCGTAACGCTGGGCAAGGGTGGTTGCAGCTTCCTTGAAGGAGAGCCCTTGGATCTTCATCAAAAATTTAAAGACGTTTCCACCTTCTCCGCATCCAAAACAATAAAATATTTGTTTGTCTTCATTTACTGTAAAGGACGGATCTTTATCTGGATGAAAGGGACACAGGCCAACCCAGTTTCTGCCTCGTTTTTTAAGTGGTACAAATTCCTGAACAACCTGCCTGATATCAGCAGTTTCTTTAATAACTTGAAGTATGTCTTCAGGAATATAGGTCATTGTGTTTTCGAAAAAATCTGTCGTAAGGTTAAATCAGCCAAAGTTTGTCAAAGGTTCTTTATACCTAAGGAGATCTCCTTAGGTATTCTAGTCAGCTTGCCCGTCGTATCGGCTGCTGCATGTTTAGTATTGCCTGTAACAAGGATTTTGTCATGCCTCTTGATTTCATAGTAAAAGGTTAATGTTACCTTGGAGATATCTTTAAGGGCTGTATGAATAGTAAGAAGGTCATCATAACCTGCCGGTGCCTTGTAGCGGACATAGACCTCTACCACAGGAAAGAGGATTCCTGAATTCTCCAACTCTCTATAAGGCTTCCCAAGTATATCTCGCATCCATTCGGTACGTCCTATCTCAAATAATTTGAGATAGTTTGCATAATATACGACTCCTGCTTTATCTGTATCACCATAAATGACCCTGTAAGAGACTGGCTGGCCCCATTTGAGCCCTGATTTCCTTTCCATGGTCAGCTACTTCTTTTTCTTAGGATCGAGTTCCACGTATCTTGGCTCTGCTCCTATGAAATGAGGGAAGAGCCTGTAACCTTCCTCAAATACAATACCTGATTTTTCTGCCCATTCTTCATCAAAACAGACATCAGGATTATCTTTGACATCAAGGGCGTCGTAGATAACAAAGGGTACCGGCCCTCTGGCATGGGTCCTAATGGAGACAGGGGTATAATGATCGGTTACCACCATGAGGCGAAAGGTGCAGTCCATATTTTTCAAGCCGTCAAACACGGTTCCAACCACTTCTTTGTCAAAACGTTCGATTGCCTTGATCTTTTCATAGACATCTCCCATGTGTCCGGCCTCGTCTGGAGCCTCTACATGAACTATAACAATATCTTTTTCCTTTATCGCTTTTAGAGCCGCATTGGCCTTGGCGTTAAAGTCGGTGTCGAGAAAGCCGGTGGCCCCTTTAACGGTGGGTATATCAAGTCCAGCCCATTTCCCCAGCCCTTTAATAAGATCTACCGCTGCAATTACAGAACCTTCAAGGTCATACTGTTGTGGAATTGTAGCTATTACAGGTTTTCTGCCTTGTCCCCACGGCCAGATGGCATTGGCTGGAGGTTTACCTTGTTCGATTCGTTTCTGGTTTATAGGGTGCCTGTGAAATAGATTTATTGCCTTTTTAAGTACTTCGTATAAGAGGGGCTCTTCTTCATAGACTCTCCAGGCCTCTGTTACATCATGACCTGTATAGTCATGAGGAGGAACTGTTGCAAGCCCTTCCGGTCCGCCTCTCCACAACAGTAAATGGCGGTAGCTAACACCTGGAAAGAGTTCAAAGGAGCGGCTCTTTACTATCTGTGCAAGCTCTGTAATAAGTACCAGCGCCTCTTGTGTAGAAATGTGGCCTGCACTGTAATCATCCATAAATACCCGGCCATCCCTAAAACCAAGAGTTACAAGATTGCATCTAAAGGCCACATCTTCCGGATTCATTTTGACACCCATGGCTGCAGCTTCAAGAGGTCCCCGGCCTGTGTAGTACTTATGTGGGTCATAACCCAATAGGGACATATTGGCGACGTCACTTCCAGGTGGAAGTTCATCTGGTATGGTCTTGACAAGGCCAAACTCTCCAAGCCTTGCAAGCAGGTCCATAAAAGGAGTCCGCGCCATCTGCAAGGCGGTCTTATTGCCAATTTTTTCAACAGGGAAGTCAGCCATACCATCTCCAATGAGTATTACATACTTGTCAACAGGATGAGAGATAGGCTCATGTTCCTCTTTTACAGTCTCTTTTTCCTTAACAGATTTTACATCAGCCATGGCTACGATTCCTCCAATGCCTTCATGTCTTCTATACGAATAATCATTGTTTCATCTAGTATGAAGTCCTGAGAATCGATTTCTTTTAGAGCTTTTTTCACTCTGCCTTCGGTTGCTTCGTGTGTAAGCATTACAATCGGAACCGATGAGGCCTCTTTGGCCCTGCCTTTTTGTACAACCGAGTGTATACTTATTTCTTCTTTCCCAAGGATTCCAGATATCTTAGAAAGTACTCCAGGTTTGTCTTTTACTGAGAAACGGAAGTAGTATTTGCATGAAACGGATTCAACAGGTTTGATAGAAGGCTCTCTGATATATTCAAAGGGTAGGGAAAGGGCAGGAACCCTTTCAGGGCAGCCCTTTACCAAATCCCTCGAGATGTCTACTATGTCTGCAACAATGGCACTGCCTGTTGGCATTTGTCCCGCCCCCATTCCATATAACATGATTTTGCCTACGCTGTCGCCAACAAAGTAGACGGCATTGAACGCGCCATTGACTTGCGAAAGTAGATGATCTTTGGGGATCATGGTGGGATGAATCCGGACATCAACTTGCTGATTACTGTTTTTTTTCCCGATGGCCAGGAGTTTGATACTGTAGCCAAGTTCGGTTGCAAAAGAGATATCTAGGGGTGTGATTTTAGATATACCTTCTGTATAAATGTCAGACAGTCCAATCTTCTGGCCAAAAGCCAAGGTTGACATAATGGCAAGTTTATGAGCGGTATCTATTCCTTCGATATCGTATGTAGGGTCAGCCTCTGCATAACCAAGATCCTGGGCCTGTTTCAATACCGCGTCAAAGGCAAGCCCTTCTTGGGTCATTCTTGTAAGGATATAATTGGCAGTTCCATTCATTATGCCAAGCACTGTGTTTACTTTGTTGGCAACAAGCCCTTCCTTTAAGGCCTTTATGCAAGGAATTCCTCCTCCTACACTGGCCTCAAATCCAACCTCCACTCCTTTTTGGGAGGCAGATTCAAATATTTCAAAGCCATGTGTGGCAAGAAGGGCCTTGTTGGCTGTGACCACATGTTTGCCTCTTTCTATTGCCTTTAAAATAAAACTTCGAGCAGGTTCTATACCTCCAATAAGTTCAACCAAAATATCCAGATCAGGATCATCCAAGAGATGGTTTATATCTGTGGTTAGAATCTCTTTTGGGACCTCAAATCCTCTGTCAGTAATGATGTCCATGTCACAGATCCATTTGAGGTTTATAGCAGTAGATGTCCTGTCTTTTAATAATTGACTCTGTTCCAGGAGTATCTTTGCAGTTCCGCTGCCTACTGTCCCAAAACCAACGATTCCTACATTGACGTTTTTTTTCATCTGTTACCCCACAATTGAAAGATTAGCGTAGTCTCATTTGAAGTGGCTGATACTCTAAACAGTTATGAATATCCGGGCAAGTCTAACTAGAGGGGTTATCTGTCATGTTCCCTTTTTAGATTTGATTAAGATCCAATTTAAGAAGGCCCGCATCCAGTTCCGATAAGTAGGCTGTGGACTATGCAAGAAGGATAAAAAATATAAGGCCAGAATACTTGGCGCTCTTTATGGCTTTGGTGTGGCTTGTGCTAATCTCGGTACTGCATTTTTCTTTACAGCAGCCACAGGATAGACGCCCAAAGCTTAAAGTAGGATATCTACCAATAACCTGTCACTTACTTTTGTCTGTTGCCATGGAAAGGCAGGCGTTTTTCCAACAATCGATCATACCCGTAAAATTCACGTCTTGGCCAGACATGATCGAATCTTTAAAAGGTGGCGAATTGGATGCAGCCTTTATACTTGCTCCTATAGCGATATCTTTGATGTATCAAGACGTACCGGTTGAGATAGCTCTTTTAGGCCATAGAAACGGTACAGGTCTTGTGGTCTCAAAATCCGAATCAATAAAGAAGGTAGAGGATCTCGCCAACAAAACCTTGGCCATACCTATTAGGTTTAGTATGCAAAATCTTGCCCTTTTGTCGCTTTTGGATGCAGCCCATGTAGATATAGAAACTGTTACCAGGGTGGAGCTACCTCCCCCTGATATGCCATCTGCCTTGGCCTCCCATGCTATAGACGGTTACATTGTCGGTGAACCCTATGCCACACAGGCAGAACTCATAGGGGCAGGGACTGTTTTAAAGGACGCCTCCTCGATATGGCCAAATTTTATATCCAGTGTTGTAATAGTAAGAAAGGATACACTGAAAGACCACAGGTCCATGGTTGATCGTTTTTTAAAAGGGCTTTTTGCCCAAGGAAAGTGGATTGAGGCGAATCGGATTGAGGCTGCACAAATTGGTGCAAGATTTTTTGGCCTTGACTCAAGGCTTATAAGACAGGTTTTGCTTAAGAAAAAGGTTAAATACATCAATATCTTCCCTAAAGCAGAAGAATTTGAACAGATTGGCAAGAAGATGGTGAAGTATCGTTTAATAGACCACTTGCCCAGTATAGGTATTTATGCCAAATGGCAGTAAAGAGACTTGGTTTTTTAATGATCTTTTCCCTTATATTGCTTACTTGGCAGCTAGCAATAACTGCCTTTAGTGTGCCCAACTACATGTTCCCTGGACCTCTTTCTGTAGCCAGGGCCATGTTTGAAATGTTTATTAATGGTCAACTGTACAAAAATGCTGTAGCGAGCCTTTTCCGGGTAACATGTGGGTTTTATCTTGCTATTTTCTTAGCAGTTCCTATTGGTCTGGTTATTGGAAGGCAAAGGTATCTTAGGAGTCTGTTAAACCCTCTAATTCAATTTTTAAGGCCTATATCTCCCCTTGCATGGATACCTATGGCGCTTATGTGGTTTGGCATAGGGGATAAGCCTGCAATCTTTCTCATTTTCTTATCCTCTTTTTTCCCCCTGGTAGTTTTCACGACAAGTTCTGTACTGAACATACGGACCACCTACCTGAGGGTGGCTGAAAATTTTGCTCTTAAAGGAGTTAGTTTTTATACAAAGGTTATTCTGCCTGCTGCCCTTCCTGAAATTATAACAGGTTTAAGGATCACCTTGGGCACTGCATGGCTTGTTATAGTTGCTGCAGAGATGATAGCTGTAAAGTCAGGCCTTGGATATTTGATAATTGATGCAAGAAATTCCCTCAGAATGGATAAGGTAGTGGCTGGAATGGTGGTAATAGGTGCTATTGGTCTTGTACTTGATTATGTAATTAGGCTTCTTGAAAGGATGCCAAGTGTTGAATGGAGCAGGATGAGGCGTTGAGCAAGATAGTTGTTAAAAAATTGAAAAAGGTCTATGTAGAAAGGCGCACCAAGAAGCGTTTTCTTTCTCAGTGCGAGTCTCAGGAAGACTGTAAGGTTTTGGATGGCCTAAGTTTTTCGATTCCCCCAGGGGCCTTTGCATGTTTTATCGGGCCGTCTGGATGTGGTAAGTCTACCATGTTCAGAATCATCTCTGGCTTTGAAAGGCCAAGCTCTGGGATCGTCTTGATAGATGGTGTCCCTGTTACAGGGCCAAGCAATAGGCATGTATGCGTGTTTCAGGAAGATGGCCTTTTCCCTTGGTTTACAGCAAGGCAGAATATTGCTATAGGCCTACATAATAGAGCTGCTGGCAGAAAGATGGAGCAGGAAAATATAGAGCAGGAGGTGGAAGAATATTTAGAGCTTGTTGGGCTTTCAGGTTTTGGAGATCATTATCCTCATGAGTTGTCTGGAGGGATGAGAAGAAGGGCAGAGGTCGCAAGGGCTCTCATCACCAATCCCGATATACTGTTTATGGATGAACCCTTTGGTGCTCTTGATTTTGTTACTAGGCTACAGATGCGTGAGGAGATGGTGAACGTGCATCAGATGTTTGATATGACGATTTTGTTTATAACTCATGATATAGACGAGGCCCTGCAGCTTGGCGACAGGATAATTATGTTAAGCGACAGGCCAGCAAAGGTGGCTTGGGATCTGGAATTAGATTTTCCGCATCCCCGTGATCTGTCTACAGGCCCTCTCAGAGATTTAAGGCGGCAAATTTACTATAAAATGGGACTCCATCTGGCCTTATGACTGGCTCCGTTTCAAGAGCCATTGTTCTATCTGGGCCTTGGACGGGATCTTGCCAGTGCTGACTACCTTATCGTCTATTACAAGTGCTGGGGTCTTTTCGATTCCATAGCGATGAATCTCGTCTTTGTCTGTCACATGAAAAATGTCGGCAGCTATGCCTTTTTCAGAAAGTATTTCAAGAACAAGTTTTTCTATCCGATTGCATCCAATACATCCTGGTCCGAGGATACGAACGGTTTTCTGATCCGATCCTTCTTGTTTTTCCTGTTCAATTAAGGACTCGAACGCCTGAATATAATAGTGTTTACTAGATTCAGGGACATAATTTTTCTTTTCAACCATTTCTAACAGGCGTCTGGCTGCAGCCCTTTTGTCAAGCCCTTGTTCTCGAACCATTTTTTTTACCTTTGAAAGGGCTAGCTCAAGTCCAAATATGCCAATAGGCCTACCGTTTATTTTTACTATGTTTGCCATTGTTATCTTGCTCTTAGAATTACTTTAATAGGTGTAAATGGAATATTAAGCTCCTGTCTGAAAAAGTTTTTTAGATATCTTTTGTAATGTGCAGGAAACAGTTCAGGATAGTTTGCAAAGAATGTAAAGGTTGGCGGATGGGTTCCTGTCTGTGTGACATAATAAAGTTTTAAATAATGTCCTTTGGTTACGGGAGGATTTTTCCTTAGTATGGCCTGACGCAATACGCGGTTTAGGCGTCCTGTGGTTTCTTGGTATGAAAGGTCTTTATATACATCATTGATAAGGGGTAAGAGCTTGGCAATATTTTTTCCGGTACGGGCCGAGACGTTAAGGTGCGGTGCATAAGGTACAATCTTTCTGAAAAGTTTGGCCTCCTCGTTTAACAGGTGTCTTCGTTTGGGATCGTCTTTAACTAAATCCCATTTATTGAATACAGTAACGCAGCCCTTTGCAGCTTCGGCAGTGTAACCAACAAGTCTTTTGTCTTGATCGGTTATTCCCTCTGTTGCATCAAATACGCAAATACAGATGTGGCTATTTTTGATGGAATCAAGAGACTTTATCGCGCTAAATTTTTCTATCTTGTTTTTTACCCTCGATTTTCTTCGTATACCGGCTGTATCTACAAAGATAATGGGAGTGGATTCCGGAGGCTCAACCAAACAGTCTATGGCATCCCTTGTGGTTCCTGGAATGTCTGACACCACCATTCTCGGTTGACCAACGAGCCGATTTAAAATGGATGATTTCCCGACATTTGGCCTCCCAATTATACTGACCCTTATGGGAGTTAATTCTTTATCATAAAATTTTTCCTGTTCTTTGGTGGTTTCCTTATGGTCTTTCCCCTTGCCAGCGCACAGGTCAAAGATTCTGCCTAGCTCCTCGACAAGTTTTTTGATGCCCCTTCCTGTTTTGGCAGAGACATCAATAAGGTTTTCTTGGCCAGTTTCGTAAAAATCGTTTAGATTTGAAAGCCTCTCTTTGGAATCTATTTTGTTCACTACTGCAACGAATGGTTTTTGTGATTTTCTGACCAACTGGAGCAGTTCCAAGTCATCGGGCGTAAGGCCTTGAATTCCATCAAATAGTAAGATAAGGGCATTTGCTTCATCTATGGCCTGTTTGGTTTGTTTCACCACGTCATGGGCTAATGGATCAGTCAGGTCTGTACTGATTCCTCCTGTATCAATCAGAGTGACTTGTCCAATAGGAAAGCTTGCCTGGGCATATCTTCTGTCCCTTGTGAGTCCTGGCGTTTCTGCCACCAAGGCAGCCTTTGACTTTGTAAGCCGATTGAAAAGGGAAGATTTTCCGACGTTGGGCCTGCCAATCAGGGCGATTTTAATGCACAGGTTCTTTGCAACCCGTCTATTTTCTTCCATAAGATTTGTAATATCTGCCTAAATATTATAAAATTTACTGTATCTATTTTTTCAAGACCTTTAAAAGATAGTGGTTTTCTCACAGGCTTCAAGGTAATAATCCTTCTCGAGTAGTTATTGTCTCTTGGCAACAGAGTTTACGTCACAGAGTTGTTTTGAGACATAGTATCAAAACATTGACATAATAGTGTTTGATTTCTGGAGGTAATATGTCTAAAAAAGCAGCGATCATTCTTGCTCCAGGCTATGAAGAGCTTGAAGCAGTTGCGGTAGTGGATATCCTTAGAAGGGCTGGTATTGATATCAAGATCGTAGGATTGGATAGGAAACCGGTACCGTCTGCTAGGGATGTAAAGATTGTGCCAGACGCAGTGCTTGATGAAATAAAAGATGAGCAGTTTGATTTGATTATCCTTCCAGGTGGCTTGGATAGCACAGAGATCCTGGCTAAGGATGATCGTGTAGTTGGAATGCTCAAAAGACAGCTTGATCAGGGACGAATGGTTGGAGCCATCTGTGCTGCTCCTACGGTTCTTGATAGGCATGGCTTGAGCCAAGGAAAGCATATTACTTGCCATCCTGTTTGTCAGAAGGCAGTAAAGTATTCCACCCTATCGAACGATAGGGTAGTGGCAGACGGTCTGTTGATAACAAGTCAGGCTCCTGGTACCGCCTTAGAGTTTGCCCTTAAGCTGGTAGAAAGCCTAGAGGGCAAAGAAAAGATGGACGAAGTAAACAGAGGAGTGCTTGCAAGGTTATAGTAAGGTCATAGGAGGCATATGCCTGTAAAAGAAAAGAAAAAAGAAAAGAGGCGGCCAGGTCGACCTGGCAGAAAGAAAAAAGTCGTTAAAGACAGGGATAATAATCTGCCTGCAGTTGGCGAGTCAAAGGATCTGATCCCGCTGGAGGCAGATAATCTTCAGCGATATCTGGCTGAAATAAACAAATACCCTTTGCTTTCACGTGAAGAGGAAGAGGCCCTTACTAAGGCCTATTATGAAACTAGGGACCCTGTTCTTGCCCATAAAATCGCCACGTCTAATCTTCGTCTGGTAGTTAAGATTGCTTTAGATTTTCAAAAGTTCTGGATGCAGAATTTTCTAGATTTGGTCCAAGAGGGAAATGTTGGCCTTATGCATGCTGTCAAAAAGTTTAACCCCTACAAAGGAGTCAAATTTTCATACTATGCATCCTTTTGGATAAAGGCCTACATACTAAAGTTTATAATGGACAACTGGCGTTTGGTTAAAATAGGCACTACCCAGGCCCAGAGAAAGCTTTTTTACAATCTGAATAAGGAAAAAGAGAGCCTCAGGGCCCTTGGATTCGAGCCTGTGCCTAAGTTGATATCAAAAAGGCTCAATGTTTCAGAGCAGGACGTCATAGATATGGAACAGCGTATGGGCTCTTGGGAGGTTTCTCTTGATGCCCCAGTGAAACATGATTCTGAAGATAGTTACATGGAGTTCTTGCCAAGCAAAGAGCCTGAAATAGAACAGGTTGTTGCCAACCAAGAGATGAGGGAGAAGCTCAGGGAAAAGCTTAAAGAGTTTGCTTCCACCCTGAAGGATAGGGAAAAGATAATCTTTCAGGAAAGGTTAATGGCAGAAGAACCCAAGACCTTACAAGAGATCGGAGAACGTTTTGGTGTGTCAAGGGAAAGGGTGCGTCAGATTGAATCGCGGTTAAAGAAAAAGCTTGGTAAGTTTTTGGAAAGTAATCTTCCAGATGTTGTGCCAGATGCAGCATCAACATAAATGGTTTCTTAAGGTTTTTTGAAATGAGAAATTCAATTTGGATTGCGATGGTTCGTCTATTTTTTTTGTTTCCTTTGTTGTTAGTCCTTTTATCAAGCCCGGTAATGTCCACATCTCTTGAGTCGAGGTCTGGATCTTATACAGCCTACATGATGGGGCTTAAAGAAGAGCTGGATGGCAATCTGTTGCAGGCTAGCTCTTGGTATAGGAAGGCCTATGAGTTAGATCCTGGTTCTATAGATGTTATAAAGGCCCTTGCAAAGGTGTCTATAAGGTTGGGAAAGCTTAAAGAGGCACAGGATTGGATCCAGCGAGCCCTTGAGCTAAATCCTAACGATCAAGACCTCTTGCTCCTGCTTTCAAAGATATTTATCCATCGTAACAAGACAAAAGATGCTATAGAGGTGCTTGAGCAGGTGTTGGCAAAGGACCCCAACAATAGCAGGGCCCTTCTTGTCCTTGGAACCCTTTATGCCGAGACTCGTCAATGGGATAAGGCCAGACAGAGTCTTGAAAAGGCCGCCAAGCTCAACTCTGAAAAGGCCTTTATGGCCTATTATTTCCTTGGAAAGATGGCCAAGGATCAAGAACGCTATAAAGAGGCAGAGGCCTTTTTTAACAAGGCGTTAGAGAAAAATGCGTTTTTTACTCCGGCCCTTTTTGAATTGGCTGACGTATTTGAACGGCAGGGTCAGATACAAAAGGCGATAGATACCTATGAGGCGGTTATCCTTAGACAGAAAGACAACATAAAGGCACGACAGAGGCTCCTTTTCCTTTTTCTGGAAAACGGACGTCAGAAAGACGCCTTGAAACAGATAGAGGTGCTGAGGCACATGGCAAAGTCTGATGCAAATGTGCAGTTCAGGCTAGCCCTGGTGCTTTTGCAGCTTGATAAGGCAGAGGATGCCCTAACTATTCTAAAGGATCTTAGAAAAAAGATGAAAGGTAACGTTCAGGTTGCCTTTTATCTTGGCCTTGCCCTTGAGCGTCTTGGCAAGATCAAAGAGGCAGAGGATATCTATGCATCTATACCACTTGATAGTGATACAGGTGTTGACGCAGTCATCCGGTTATCAAGGCTTTTACAGAAAGAGGGCAGGGGAGGCCAGGCTGCATCCCTCTTAGAGGATGCTATCAAGAAAAACTCCAACAGGGTTGATCTTTTTACAGCACTTGCTTCTTTGTATGAAAAAGAGGGAAGTGTTAATAAATCAGTCAAGATATTGAAGCAGGGCATAAAGGCCAATCCCAACAATAAGGCCCTCTTAATGAGCATGGTAATGTTGCTGGACAGGCTCGGTGAAAAGAAAAAGGCTATAGATTATGCCCGAAAGATCTTGAAAATAGATCCTGATTATGTTCCTGCACTTAATTACATTGGCTATACCTATGCAGAGCTTTCTACAAATCTTGACGAGGCTGAGCGCCTTTTAAGAAAGGCAGTGGAGCTTGTTCCAAAGGATGGATTTGTATTGGATAGCTTAGGCTGGCTTTACTACAAAAAGAGAGACCTGAACAAGGCGTATATCTATCTAAAGAAGGCCCGCAAGCTTGTCCCTGATGATCCTATCATAGCAGAGCATATGGGAGATATCTATTTTGCCAAACAGGAGTTTAAAAAGGCGGTTCAAGAATACAAGCATGGTCTAAAAAGGGCAAAGCTAAAGGCGGACAAGCGCCGTATTAGAAAGAAACTGATGAGAGCCAGGGAGGCGATTTCTGATATGCCGGATTTTTAACTTCAACTCCATGCTTGATTGCTATGGTTATTTTTGTTATCAGTTGTCAGCGTTTATTGTTTAAATCCAATGTGGTTCCTAACTTAACCTTTTCTTAAAGGGAGGCTCTGGTCATTAAGCAAAATACGGCCCATGTTGCAGTTGAGGTGAGGTCTTTAAAGAAGGCCTACCAGCTGGATGGAAAATCTCTTGTGGTATTAAACCGGCTTTCGTGTACATTTTATCAGGATGAATCTGTCTCAATAGTAGGGGCATCAGGAGTTGGAAAGACTACTTTATTACACCTCATAGGGACTATAGACCGGCCTACCGGTGGAACCATTCTCCATTTTTCGGAAAACGTTTTTTCTTGGCCTGATAAGAGACTGTCTGCCTTTAGGAACAAGGAGATCGGATTTGTTTTCCAGTTTCATCACCTTCTTCCAGAATTTAATTGCTTAGAAAATGTAATGATGCCGTGTCTTTTGGCTGGCAAAAGCCCGAAAGAAGCTATGGACAGGGCGAGACAGTTACTGGATTATCTTGGGCTTGGCGGAAAAGAGGAGCTTAATGTGAAAAAACTATCTGGTGGAGAACAACAGCGTGTGGCATTGGCAAGGGCACTTATACGAAATCCCCGACTCATTTTGGCTGATGAGCCTACTGGGAATCTGGATGAAAAAAGCGGACAAAAGGTAGCGCAGCTTTTGTTCAGGGTGAGACAGGAGGTGAAGGCTGCGTTGATAATTGTTACCCATAATCTAAACCTTGCCTCTATGACAGACAGGTGTATAGGCTTAAAGGCTGGCAGGGCATATGATATTCCGAAAGAAGGGCTTGCAGAGTTCATAATGGACGAGGCAGCCTAAGATGGCGACTTTAAATATAAACGTGTTAAGATTCAATCTGCTGTTACTTGTTTTGCTATTATGTTGTCCAATATTTGCAGCGGCATCTGTACAGGGTCCGGGGGCTAATACGCCCCCTGCCTCTGTTGTTTTGTTTACCCCCGATTATATAGGGCCTGGAACCGGGACCAAGATAGTAACCAACGTCAAAAGCAGCCTCGCATCCGAGCTTGAAGCCAAGGGTCACAGTATTATTACTGTTGATAAAGTTCCTTTGACTCCATCTGAGGCCAGGGAGTTTGTCATAGGTAAAGGCGCCGACTATGGCGTATATGGTACGGTTTCTAAGCTTGGTTCTGTCCTGAGTCTGGATTTTTTTATTGTAAGTAAGGCCTCGGAAGAGAAAAAGCCTATGGTAGCCTTTGTCCAAGGGCCTGAGGACAGGCTTCAAAACCTTGTTAAGTTGCTTGCAATTAAGGTTGCAGATGATTTCCAGATACCTTTCAAGGTGGCTGATGTGCAAGTGGAAGGAAACAAAAGGGTGGGGACGGATGCCATACTAGCCAATATTCGGACGGAAAAGGGCGCCATGTATGATCCGGCCACCATCGCCGACGATATAAAGTCTATTTACAAAATGGGCTATTTTGATGATGTGGAGGTGGATGTTCAAGATACTCCAGAAGGCAAGGTCGTCACTTTTATGGTTAGGGAAAAACCTGCCATAAGAAAGATAATATTTGAAGGTAATAAGGAAATAGGTGACGATAAGATTAAGGATGTTCTGGATCTTAAACCTTATACTGTTATTAAAGATAAGAGTCTTCAGGAAAACGCAGAAAAGATAAAGGCCCTATATGCAGAAAAGGGTTATGCTGGCACCACAGTGGCTGTATCTATAAGGCCGGTTTCAAATCAGGCGGCAGATGTAATTTTTGAGATAACAGAGGGTGAAAAAGTCCATATCAAGTCAATTAAGATAGAGGGGATAAAGGCCTTTTCTCAAGATGAGTTAAAGGACATTATGGAAGTGACAGAGAAAAAGCCTTGGTGGACACCAAGCCTTAGAAACATAGTGGGCTTGGTAAAGGGCAGCGCTGGTGTGCTTAAATGGGATGCCTTGGAAAGAGATGTTGGAAGACTTACAGCCTTTTACCACAATCATGGATATGTTGATGCCAAGGTTGGAAAGCCTATAGTGGAACGCAAGGGGGCGGAGATACATATAGTTATTCCTGTTCACGAAGGGGAACGTTATGGAGTTGGCAAGATAGATATTGAACAGGACTTCTTTAAAGACGAGTACAAGTTGTTGAGTCATATGGAAATCCAGAATATGGATTACTTTTCTCAAGAAGTCCTTAGGAAGGACATTATGACCCTGACCAATATGTATTCCGACCAGGGTTTTGCCCACTGCACTATTACACCTCGAATAATAAAGGATCCTGATAAAAGGGTTGTAAACATAACGCTGGTAGTTAATAAAGGGCCTAAGGTCTATTTCAACCGTATAAACATTGCTGGCAATACTAGAACGCGGGATAAGGTTATCAGAAGAGAACTCAGGGTGATGGAGCTTAAGCCTTTTAGTGCTACCGGTCTAAAAAAGAGCAACGATAGGCTCAGAAGGCTTGGTTATTTCGAGGACGTGGAGATAACCCCCAAACCTGCTCAGGACGAGTCTCACATGAATCTCGATGTCAAGGTGAAGGAGAGGCCGACAGGTACCTTTAGTATAGGTGCAGGTTATAGTTCAGTGGATAATCTTATCCTAATGGGGGAAATCAGCCAGAGAAACTTTCTTGGCAAGGGTCAGACCTTGAGTTTTAAAGGCATTATTGGAGGAAGCACCCAAAGGTTTTCTTTGAGCTTTTTTGAACCATATTTCCAAGATACTAGGCTGTCTCTTGGTATGGATGTGTATAATTGGCAGTATGATTACTCAGACTACACAAAAGATAGTGTAGGAGGCGCCTTAAGATTCGGCTATCCATTAACTGATAATCTTAGTTTCTTTTTTGGAGGAAGGATAGACAATACTGACTTGTCTGATATTGATGATAACGCCTCTTATATTATTAGAAATTCCATGGACATAAAGTCTACCAGGTCTCTTAGCGCTGGACTTACATACGATTCAAGGAACAGGTATTTCAATCCAACAAGAGGGTGGAAAAGTGATTTGTCCCTGGAATATGCTGGTGGTTTCATGGGAGGGGATGCATCGTTTGTGAAATTCAGGGGAGAGTTGGGTTATTATCACCCTATATGGTATTTCTTTGTTGGGCATATACGAGCAGGTGCAGGATATGTCTTTGATGGACCTGGTGGTGAGCTTCCTGTTTATGAACGTTTTTTCCTTGGTGGCTTGGACACTATAAGAGGATATAAATATGGCGATGTCAGCCCGAGAGATCCCGAAACAGATGAGCGCATTGGTGGCGAATATATGGGGTTTGTTCAGAGTGAGGTTATCTTTCCCATTCTCAAAGAGATGGGGCTCAATGGCGTCGTGTTTCTCGATATAGGTAATGTCTGGGGTAAGGATACAGACGAAGGCTTTGATATCACGGATCTTAGAAAATCGGCAGGTGCAGGCATAAGATGGCTCTCTCCTATGGGGCCTCTAAGGGTGGAATGGGGATACAACTTTGACAGAAAACCAGGAGACGATAAGAGTAACTGGGAATTCAGAATGGGAGGCAATTTTTAGTGGCAAAGAAGATCTCCCTTAAGGATCTAGCACAGCTTGTTGGAGGATGTCTCAAGGGTGAGGGAAGTTTTACTGTAAGTGGCATTTCAAGTCTCGAGGCTGCAGGTCCAGACGAGGTGTCATTTGCTGTAAGTCCTGCGCTTGCACCGCAGGTCAGCTCATCAAAGGCAGGAGCCTTTCTGTTGCCGGAAACCTGGCCTGGACAGATTTCTCAAAACGTCATTTTTGTAAAGGACCCTTATCTAGCCTATGCCATCACTGCTAATTTTTTTTGTAGCGCGCCTTTTGAACCAAAGGGTATTGATCAAAATGCCATTATAGGCCCTGGTTGCTCTATACATAAGGAGGTTACTGTAGAGGCAGGTGCCATAATCGGGCAAGATGTATCTATTGGACGGCATGTCCATATCTATCCTGGCGTTGTGATTGGTAAGGGTGTTGTTATTGGCGAAGAGTCTGTCATATTTCCAAATGTCGTGATATACGATGGATGTAAGATTGGCAGGAATGTACGTATACACGCGGGTGCAGTAATAGGTGCAGATGGTTTTGGATATGCCCAGGGGCCTCAGGGTATGGTGAAGATTCCCCAAACAGGTATTGTGGTTATTGAGGATAATGTAGAGATTGGGGCCAATACCACTATAGATAGGGCTGCAATAGGAGAGACTAGAATAGGTCATGGTACCAAGATAGATAATCTTGTTATGATAGCTCATAATGTCAGTCTTGGCTCCAACTGTGTAATAGTTAGTCAGGTAGGTATATCTGGCAGCACAAGAGTCGGAGCAGGGGTGATGATGGGTGGGCAAGTTGGTATTGTAGGTCATATAGAGATAGGAGACGGGGCAAGGATTGGTGCAAAGTCAGGGGTACCGCACTCAATAGGAGCAGGAGAAACCGTCTCAGGCATCCCAGCCATGCCTCATCTTAAGTGGCTTAGAATGGTAAACGCCCTGAAAAGGGTGCCTGATATGATTAAAGAGATCAAAGACATCAAAAAGAGATTGGAAAGGCTGGAAGACAATGGTGAGTGATATGAATCACGATATTTTTGAGGTGCTCGATCTTCTTCCGCATCGTTACCCATTTTTGCTTGTAGACAGAATTGTAGAAATAGAAGAGGGCAATTTTATTAAGGGCTATAAGAATGTAACTATAAATGAGCCCTTTTTTCAGGGGCATTTCCCTGCTGAGCCCATAATGCCAGGTGTGCTGATTCTTGAGGCCATGGCACAGATGGGTATTTTGTTCGCCAAAAAGACTGCACCAGATGAACTGGAAGACAAACTGTTTGTCTTTGCCGGGATGGATAAGGTGCGTTTTAGAAGGCCGGTGCGGCCGGGTGACAGATTGGATATGGAGTTGAGGCTTTTAAAGAGGAAAAGGTTGATTTGGAAGATGGAGGGTATCGCTACTGTGGAAGGCGAAACCGCGGTAGAGGCGGTTTTGATGGCCGCAATATCCAGATAGTTAGATTTTTTAAATAAAAAGATGTTAGTATTTTTTGATAGGGATTCATGACATCCAATACTGCAAACAACAATATTCACCACACTGCTGTGGTGGATCCAGAATGCCGTCTTGGCAAAAATATTACTATAGGGCCGTATACCGTACTTGGTCCTCATGTTGTTATTGAGGATAACTGTTGGCTTGGTCCCCATGTTGTGATTGATGGTAAGACATCCATTGGAGCTAACTGCCAGATATTTCAATTTTCTTCAATTGGCGCTGCTCCTCAAGACATAACCTATAAAGGAGAGCTTACTGCAGTTGAAATAGGTGAAGGGACCATTGTACGGGAAAGTGTGACTATACACCGCGGTACTTCAAAGGGTGGTGGTATCACTCGAGTCGGGAGCAACTGCATGATAATGGCTTACTGTCATGTGGCACACGATTGCCAGATTGGCGACAGTGTGATAATGGCCAACGTTGCCACCCTTGGAGGGCATGTTGAGATTGGGGAACATGCTGTTATAGGAGGGCTTTCTGCCATACATCAGTTTTGCCGCATCGGTGCCTATGCCTTTCTTGGCGGGATGTCAGGAACAAACAAAGATATACCGCCATTTGTCAAGTATCAGGGGCAGAGGTCCCATCTCCATGGAATAAATGTATTGGGTCTTAGAAGGGCAGGGTTTCCGAAAGATACCATAGAAAAACTTCGTGAGGCTTACCGTATTGTATTCAAAAAGGCGCAGACAGTAACAGAAGGCCTAGATATGGCCGATGCCGCCTTTCCAGATTGTCCGCAGGTCAAAGAGTTTACTGATTTTATCAGGCACTCCAAAAGGGGAGTTCCGTCTGGGGAATGGAGCCGATAGGATCAGATAACAGATCTGTAGGTGTTGTATCTGGTGGCGGCCAGTTTCCTATACTGTGTGCAAAGGCTGCCAGGGATAGGGGATACAGTGTATATGCCCTTTGTCACAAGGGTGAGACTTCGAGAGAGCTTGAAAAATATTGTGTAAAGAGCAAGTGGATTCATCTGGGACAGCTTGGCAAGCTCATTAATTTCTTTAAAAAATATCAAGTTGGACAGGTCTTTTTTGCTGGATCGATAACAAAGACAAGACTTTTTGTGGATGTAAGACCTGATCTCCGTGCCCTTGCCTTGTGGAAGGGTATGAAGGGGCATCTCGACGATTCTATTTTACGGCTTGTGGCCTTTGAGCTTGAAAAAGAGGGTATTAGGGTGATTTCTCCCACAGTCTTTCTTGAAGAACTGTTATTACCAAGGGGTGTCCTTACTAAAAAGATGCCAACTCGTCAGCAAATGGAAGATGTCAAGTTTGGCTTTGAAATAGCGAAAAAGATAGGCGATTTGGACATCGGCCAATGTATAGTAGTGAAGGACAAGGTAGTGTTGGCAGTTGAGGCCATAGAAGGAACCGATGAAACCATCAGGAGGGGAGCCAGGCTTTCAATGGGTGGAGCAGTGGTGATTAAGGTGTGTAAACCTGGCCAGGATACGCGTTTTGATCTTCCTTCAATAGGGCTTAAGACTATAGAAACAATGATTAACTCTGGGGCAGAAGTACTTGCGGCTGAAGCGGGTCTTTCTCTTTTTTTTGATCAGAAAGAGAGTCTCAGCCTTGCAAACAGATCTGGAATCTGTGTCATGGGGATTTGATATATGAAAGTAGCAGTAATTGGAGCTGGTTACTTGGGCAGATTTCATGCATTGAAATATGCAGCTATGGAAGATGTTGAGTTGGTAGCTGTTGTAGATGTTGACGAAGACAGGGCAAAACAGGTGGCAGTAGAGGCGAATTCTACCCCCTATATCAACTGTATGGATGTGATAGAGTTGATAGATGCGGCCTCGGTAGTTGTGCCAACCACATTGCATTATGAGGTGGCAAGCCAGTTGCTTAAGGCAGGCATACATGTAATGCTTGAAAAGCCAATGACAACAACTGTAGAGGAGGCCGAGGAGTTGCTGGAGCTTGCCGCCAGCAAGGGTCTCGTTTTGCAGGTGGGGCACCTTGAACGTTACAATCCGGCTATAGTGACTTTAACCGAAAGGGTGACCAATCCGGTCTTTATAGAGGCGCACAGGCTTAGTGGATTTAAGGCACGGGCCACAGACGTCGATGTAGTGCTGGATCTTATGATTCATGATATAGATATAGTCCTTGCCTTGGTAAAAAGTCCTATCAAAGAGATTCGTGCCTCAGGGGTGCCTGTGCTTACACCAAGGGTTGATATAGCAAACGTAAGGGTAATTTTTGAAAACGGCTGTACGGCAAATCTTACTGCAAGCCGTATATCGCTGACCGATCTTAGACGTATACGGGTGTTCCAGCCAGGTTGTTATGTTTCAGCAGACTGTACGGAAAAGAATAACCTGATAGTCACTGCGGATAGAAATGCATCAGATCCCCGTCTTTCCATTAGGCCTGAATTTATACGTCACGATCCCATAGACATTCTTGATCTTGAGCTTAGGGATTTTATCAAAAACGTAAGGCAGGGAAGCAGACCGTTAGTGGATGGAAAGGCTGGTATGGAGGCGCTGGATCTGGCCCTTAGAATCAACCAGGCAATCGAAGATGCCCTTTCTAAGGCCAATATACACGATGTCTGGAAATAGACTTTTCATTATTGCCGGAGAGGCATCAGGAGACCTTCATGCATCGGCTCTTATCAAGGAACTGCTTCTGGCTCGTTCTGATCTTCAAATAACCTGTGTAGGCGGGGACAAAATGGCCTCTTCTGGCGCGTCCATCCTTGTGCCTAGCAGTCAGCTTTCAGTAGTCGGATTGTTCGAGGTGTTTTCTCATGTCCGTCCCATATTCTCTGCCTATCAAAGGGTAAAGGGATGGCTCAAAAGGAATAGGCCGGATCTCTTGATATTGGTTGATTTTCCCGAGTTCAATTTGCTAATGGCAAAATACGCAAAGGCCCTTAAAATTCCTGTCTTTTATTATATTAGTCCCCAGATCTGGGCATGGAGACAGGGGCGAGTCAAGAAGATCAGGGCATTTGTTGACAAGATGGCCGTCATATTGCCCTTTGAGGAGGAATTTTACAGGAAATTTGGTGTGAATGTATCCTTTGTAGGGCATCCTCTTCTTGACTCTATAAATGTAGAGGCCATAGAAACGGATACTGTGAAGAGACAGCTTGGCATTAGTGTAGATCAGACTCTAGTATGCCTGTTGCCAGGCAGTAGAAAGAGTGAAATTGAAAGACATCTTCCAATAATGATTGAGGCTTCAAAGAGAATTAGGGCAAGATTTGGAGAGACAAGTTTTTTTATAGCTACAAATTCTGAGGTTTTGTCCTTGGTGGAAGGGATACTTGATGGCTTTGCTCGAGATGTAAAAGAGTTTATACATGTGGTAGAGGGTAAGACACTCGAGGCGATCAAAGCGTCCAGACTGTGTTTGGCAGCCTCTGGAACGGTTACGCTTGAATCTGCCATTATAGGTACTCCGGTTGTGGTGATGTATAAGGTGTCGCGTCTATCATATCTGGCAGGGAAAAGGCTGATTAAGGTACCATGGATAAGCCTTGTTAATCTTATTGCCCAAAAAAGGGTGGTTCCAGAGTTTATCCAAAATGATGCCAACCCAGAGAATATAGCCTCTTGTTCTTTGCAGATCCTGATGGATCAAAGGGTTGAACAGGAGATGAAAAGGGATTTTAGGGAGGTTGTGAAACAGCTTGGTGCTAAAGGGGTAGCCAAAAGGGTTGCCAAGCTTGTTATGGAGCTTTTGGTCCAAAAGGCTTCCTAGTCAACTCCTTGAAGATAGCAGATTCTTTATTTTGTCAAATATTCTTTCAGCTACCTCTTCTTTATGGAGAAGGGGCAATTCTTCTACATTTTCTTCCGAATCTATTATGAAGACCTTGTTGGTATCACAGTCAAAACCTGCTCCAGGCGTTGTCACATCATTCGCAATGATGAGATCAAGGTTCTTTTTTTGGAGCTTTTTGAAGGCGTTTTCTATAAGGTTGTCTGTTTCTGCACAAAATCCGACAAGGATTTGGCCTGGTCTTTTTATCTTGCCAAGTTCAAGGAGAATATCTTGGGTTTTTTCAAGCTCAAGGACAAGTCTCTGCTCGCTTTTTTTCATCTTGTTCTCATTGTATGAGACAGGTGTATAGTCGGCAACTGCTGCTGCCATGATTACCACATCCATGGCCTTGGCTTCTGTCAGCGCATGTTTTGCCATTTCCTTGGCAGTTTCTACCTTTATGCTCGACAAATAGGGCTTGCTGACATCTAAGCATGTGGGACCTGTGATGAGATGCGTCCTGGCGCCGCGCAGAGAAGCAACTGTGGCCAGGGCCGCCCCCATCTTTCCTGATGATCTGTTTGAAATGAACCGGACTGGATCTATCGGTTCTCTAGTCGGGCCAGAGGTTACAAGTACATTCATTCCTTTGAGGTCTTTTGAAGTAAGGCTTTTTCTTATCATAAAGAGCACGTGTTCAAACCCTGGCAATTTGCCCTTACCTGTATCGCCACAGATAACTGTTCCCTCTTCAGGCTCTGCTACTGTTATTCCCCTTGATCTTAATCGTGAGATATTTTCTTGAACAACAGGGTTTTTAAACATGGCGGGATTCATGGCGGGGAATAGTAATTTTTTGCCTTGGAATGCAAGGAATAGGGTTGTAAGAAGGTTATCGGCTATGCCGCAGGCTGTTTTCCCAATTATATCAGCACTTGCAGGAAGGATTACAAAGACTTCAGCCCATCTTGCAAGTTCTATGTGTGACATGGGCTGATGCATGTTTTCATGAAACATTGACGAAAAGGCCTGCTGACCAGTAATAGCCGAAAAGGTGAGAGGCGTGACAAACCTTGCTCCATTTTCTGTCAGGACAACTTTGACATGGGCCCCTAGCCTGGTAAGGCGTCTGCAGAAATCGGCGGCTTTGTAGGCTGCTATTCCGCCGCTTACGCCAAACAGGATCTTTCTATCTTCAAGGGGCCTGAATATGGGGCTTGTCAAGCATCTGTCTTTATCCATAGGGATCAACCTTTAAAGACAATGAGTTCGTCCATGTTTTTTCTTCGGGACTTTTGATCCTTTCTGGCAGGATGGCCAAGGGCTATAACAGCCATCAGCTCAAGATTATCATCAAGCCCCAGAAGTTTTCTTATTTCCTTATCTGACTTTATTATCTCTCCAAGCCATACAGCTCCAAGTCCCATGCTGTGAGCAGCCAGAAGCATGTTTTGGAGACAGGCCCCCATGGCCTGGTAATCTTTTACAGGATGATACATAGCCTTTTTGTCAATAAATACAGGAAGCAGGACCTGCGCTCCCTTTATTATCCTTGAATACTTAGTCAGGGGTTCAATTTTGGACTTAAGTTTTTTATCCTTTATAATGGCAAAGCGCCAAGGCTGGTTGTTAAGGCCCGAAGGTGCCCACATCCCGGCCTTAATTATCTCAAGAATTTGCTGGTCATCAACCGGTTCTCCTGTGTATTCCCTGACGCTTCTTCTAGAATATATAGCCTCTAATAGAGCATTTGTATTCATGGCGTTACTTTCCCAGCACGATTTATAATCATATTTTATCATACAAGTTTAACATGCTAAACTGTTAATGCAGAGCAAATATAAAGCAAAATTTTATCAATCAGATGTTTTGTTTAAAAGGGGAAATAATAAATATTTTTTGTTTCAAGGTTCCTTGATTATTTTCTTGCTTATACAATAAAATATAAATACGCCTTCTTAATCTAAGTGGCCTTTTACTGCTTTGCATAGGGAGAGAGAGGAGTTTCAGAAATGTCTAATTTTTCCTCATTATCGGTGCGGATTTTTCTGTGGGCCGTTTTTCTTTTGGCCCTTTTCGTCTTAACATCTGAAATATGCGTAGCCCAGAACAACAAGCTTGAAGGGCTCCTTTCAATGGATCTTGAAGACCTTATGAATGTAGAAGTTACATCAGCCTTTAAAAAGCCTCAGAGTGTCAAGAATATTCCAGCAGCCGTATATGTTATTACAGCAGATGATATTCGGCGCTCTGGTGTTACATCTATTCCCGAGGCCCTCAAAATGGTTCCTGGCGTTAACGTGGCAAAGATAGATAATGGTAATTGGGCAGTATCTATTAGGGGATTCAACGGGCTTTTCTCTGATAAGCTCCTTGTATTGATGGACGGCCGCACCTTGTATGATCCTCTTTTTTCAGGGGTATTCTGGGACGCTCAAGATACAGTGCTAGAGGATATAGAGCGAATTGAGGTTGTCAGGGGTCCAGGGGCAAGCAGTTGGGGAACCAACGCTGTCAATGGCGTTATTAATATAATTACAAAGAATGCTAACGATACCTTAGGAGGCATGCTAAGCGGCTCTGTTGGCAATTCGGATAGAGGAACCCTTTCGGCACGCTATGGCATGAAGGTTGGCAGTCTGGGGGCTGCAAGGTTTTATGTAAAGAGCTTTAAGAGGCATCAACAGTTGCAAAGTGATGGTTCAACTGCGTGGGATGATTGGTTCATGGACAGGGGCGGATTTAGGGCCGATCTGAATTTTGGTTCCAAGGATAGGGCTTCTCTAAAGGGAGAAATTTATACAGGCAGAGGAACCAACAAGATAATAGGTTTTGATAGGGACTTTTCTAAAAGGGTTGTCATAAAAAATGATGTCCCTGTTTCTGGGGGATACATAGTTTCGGATTTGACCCACATATTCAAGAAAGGGCTGGAATTGTCTTTCAGGTTTTATTTTGACCATACAGAAAGAAAATATTCCAGCCTTACATCCCAGACTAGAGATACCTTTGATCTGGAATTCCAGAACAGATACTGTATGAATAACCTCATTGACTTCGTATGGGGAGGCATTTACAGGCATACAAGCGATAAGATACCACTGGCACATGGAGCTGTCTTCGGTTCTTTTGTTCCAGAAAAGCGCAAGGATGATCTTTTTAGTCTCTTTTTTCAAAACGAGACCAAATTTTTTAATGAAAGGCTGCACTTCCTAACCGGTGTTAGGCTTGATCATTATAATTACTCTGGCCTAGAGATCCAGCCTACTTTTAGGCTTTTATACTCTATTGACACAAATCAAGACCTATGGCTTGCAATATCTCGGGCTACCAGAAGTCCTAGTAGATACAACAGAGATGCTATTTGGGTGCTAGGCTTACCACCTAGATTTGCTTCAGCTCCTCCGACGATACTTGCATATGTAGGAAGTGATGATTTTGATAGTGAAAAGCTTTGGGCCTATGAACTTGGCTATAGATGGAGGATATTGAAGAGTCTCACTGTTGATTTAACCGGTTTTGCCAATTTTTACAGTGATCTTTTTACAGGCACCGTAGTAGATCCCTATCTTCATTACGGATTTTTGATCTTTCCTATAAAACCAGGAAATTATGGCAAAGGTGAGAATTTTGGTTTAGAATTTACTGGTAATGTAAAGCCCTTTGACTGGTGGAGGATGGAGCTTTCGTATTCGTATCTTGACACCCATTTTTGGGTGGAGTCTGGACACAGGAATAAGACGGACATGTCTGCCCGTTTTATGGATGCCCCTCACCATCAACTTTCTCTTAGATCCAATATGGATATAACCCCTAAGTTGGAGTTTGATGTTTGGTTTAGATATGTAGCTAACCTTTCAAGGCTGGATGTGCCATCTCATACCGAGCTTGACATACGAATTGGTTACAGACCCATCAAGAATCTTGAGCTTTCTCTTAACGCTAAAAATCTCTTAGACCCTTATCATCCAGAGTTTCAAGATAAGTTTTTACATCTTATAAGCACTGAGGTTCCCCGTACTGTAAGTGGCAAGATTACATGGCATTTTTAAAATTTTTGAAGATATCGAAAGGACCAGCAAGGTCTATGCAAGATAGGGGCGCTTTGGCTTACATGTATGTAAGGTTATTTTTATGTCTTATCTTGATAAATCCATTTTTCATTCCATCCAAGTTGTTTGCTAGGGAATCGATAGTTACCAGTGAGTGTGAGCTAAAGACGGCCTATATTTATCAATTTACAAAGTATGTCAACTGGGCAAAGCTAAAAGGGGATAAAAAGGAGCTGATAATAGGTGTTATTGCAAACGAAGATATGGTACAAGCCTTATCCAGGTTAAACGGCAGGGTGAGCCAAGGAATGAAAATTGTTGTACGTTCCGTTGAGAAGGGCACCGAACTCAGTGATATTGACATCTTGTACCTAGAGAAGGGATATCTTACAGACGATGATGTGATCTTGAAGGCAGTAAAAAACCACATTCTTACCATATCAGACGAGGAAGACGCTACTCATAAGGGAGTGATTATTGGCTTGTTCCGGTCAGATTCCAGGCTAAGGTTCAATATAAATCTCAAGATTGCCGATCAGAGTAGTCTAAGGCTCAGTAGTAGATTATTGAGCTTGGCCAATAGTCTTGTTAAATGATTAAGCTTGATTCGATAGAAAAGAAAATCGCCTTTTTTATGGTTATAGTTGCTGTTTCTGTGTTGCTGCTGTGTGCTGTTCTATTTTTGGCCTATTATTTTTGGGATAGCCAGAGTCAACACCGTGCCCAGGTTTCTGTATTGACACGGGTAGTGGGTTCTAATTGTGCTGCTGCTATAAGTTTTAAGGATGATGAAGCGGCTCTAGAGACCCTTTCTCCCTTAAAGTCTATGAAAGATATCCTCCAAGCCTGCCTATTTTTTAAAGATGGGAAGCGTTTTGTATGCCTAAACAGTCTTATGGATGTAAAAAGGTTATCTGAACTAGGTATTGATAAAAAGAATAACAACCAAGACGGGTTGGTCTTGTCGTCATTGTTTAGAAATTACAATGACTGTATACATCACATCTCTTGGAAGAAGGAAGACGTAGGATATATATGGATAAGGAAGGATCTGTCATATTTTTATTCAGCATTTTGGTCCACAGTGGTATTGGTTGGTCTTGTGGCACTTGTTATAGCGATAATCTCGCTGTTGATCGCCGGTTATCTTAGCAACAGGCTTGTACGGCCTATTCATAAGCTCATTAAATCGGTACAGGAGATTACAGCAGCGGGAGATTATTCCCATAGGGTGGAGGAGACGTCTCAAGACGAATTGGGTCTTCTTATTGCACATTTCAATCTGATGTTGGAAAAGATTCAACAAAGGGACTCGCTTTTAAAAAGGAGTCAGGAAGAACTTGAACAAAAGGTCCGGGACCGCACCCAAGAACTCTCTCGTATAAATCAAGAACTAGAAAACCTTGTTATAAAATATAAGGAGGCCAAAGAGCGAGCCGAGGAGGCTAGCAAGACCAAGAGCCGTTTTCTGGCAAACATGAGTCATGAGATCAGAACACCAATGAATGGCGTTTTAGGAATGGCTGAAATACTTCTTCATACCGATTTAAGCCCTAAACAACGACATCTGGTTAAGTCAATATTGAAGTCGGGAGAGATACTTCTCAATATAATCAATGACATACTTGACTTTTCACGTCTTGAGGCAGGAAGAGTAGAGTTTAAAATGGACAAATTTTCCCTTCTAGATATATGTTATGAAATAATAGAACTGTTTCAGATACAGGCATCCAAAAAGAATGCTAACATATATATCTCATGGCAAAAGAGCATCCCAAACTTTATTATTGGTGATCCAGACAAACTTAAAGAAATCTTGATTAATCTCCTTGGTAATGCAGTAAAGTTTACCGAGGACAATGATATTATAATAAGATTAAAAGATGGTGGTACAGATATACAGGTATTAAAAACTACTATAATTGTAGAGGTAGAGGATAGGGGAATAGGAATAGCAGAAGACAGATTGTCTTCTATATTTAGCGCCTTTTCCCAAGCAGATGTCTCTTCTTCTAAATCCTATGAAGGAACAGGTTTGGGCCTCGCCATTGTAAAGGGCCTTGTAGGCAAAATGGGTGGTCATATAGAGGTTGAAAGCCAACTTGGCAAGGGTTCGTTGTTTAGATGCTTTATCCCTTTTGGGCTTCCTGACGGATTCCAGCCCCTTGCAAGTCCTTCTCAAAATGATTCCAAGGCGATTGCCTTTGTTTCGAGCCAGTTTTTGCAAGAGCATCTGTTTTCGGTTTTTGGGGCTTTCGGTATAGAAATTTCTTTTAAAGATTATCACACAAGGTCTTTAGACTATACGAAACGTTGGAATTGGATCGTGGTGGACTGTGATTATTTTTCTGATTTTGATACCGCCCTTTATAAAGATTGTTTGACTGATGAGGGAAAGTTTATATGTCTTTATGGGAAAGGCAAACCCTGTTTTGATAGCAATAACAAGAGGCTCTTTTATGTAAAAAAGTTAGAAGCGTTTTATAGGATTAATGAAATACTTGATGGCCGTTTCCAGGAAGTAGGCCAAGAGCCTGTTAAGCAAGAGTCTTTGGAACCTGCAGTCTTTGAAGGTATAAGGGTGCTTCTTGTGGAAGATAATTCGGTTAATCGTTACGTCTGTCTTGAAATGTTTTCATCCCTGGGTTGTTCGACCACCGTTGCCACCAATGGAAATGAAGCCCTGAAGATTCTTAAGAATAAAGAATTTGATATTATTTTTATGGATTGTCAAATGCCTGTTTTAGATGGATACAAGACTACAGAGCTATATCGTGAGATGGAAAAGAAGAGGGATAAACATGTGCCGATTATTGCACTTACTGCCTACGCAATGGTGGAAGATAGAAAAAAGTGCATTGCATCTGGCATGGATGACTATCTTGCAAAACCTTTTAAGTTAGCTCAATTGAAGAGCATGCTGGAAAAATGGATCAAAAATGCTTGTAAGTCGGCCCCAAATAAAGACTCTGGCAAAGACCCTGATTATGCACAAAATACAGAGAACATAGGAGTAGAGCCCTCTGTAATAGAAGAATTAAAAATGTTAGAAGAGAAGTCTGGCAGGAAGTTTTTCAGTGATTCCTTGAGAAAATTTTTTAGTAACAGTCCAAAGTATATGCAGGCCATGGAGGTTGCCCTCAATAAGAAAGACTTTGAAAGTCTTAGTTTTAATGCCCATACCCTTAAGGGTACAACAGGTTTTATGGGGGCCATGAAATTGAGTAAGCTGTGTCTAGAAGTAGAACAGAAGGCAAAAAACAGGGAGCCAGATGGATTAGAGTCCATTTTGCATGAGATCAAAAAAGAGTATAATAAGGTAAAAGACTATCTGTCGCAGTTTGTTGAGGACAATCAGATATCTGTCAATTAAAAGATCGCTTTTCTCTTTATCCATTTTAAACAGGTCATAATTATGCCAAGCTCCTATCATGTCGGTACAAGTGGCTGGAATTACGAAACCTTTATAGGCATACTTTATGACAACACTACACCCAAAAGACGCTATCTAGAGACCTATTGCCGTTTTTTTGATACTGTAGAGCTAAACGCATCCTTTTACAGATCCTTTCCAGAAAAGATTTGGCAGGGTTGGTATGAGCGGACACCTGATGGTTTTTTATGGTCTGTGAAGGCCCCGAGGTTTATAACGCATATAAAGCGCCTAAAGGTGGATCAGGAGTCGATTAATATATTTTTCAACAGGATTTTTCATCTTAAAGAAAAGCTGGCCGTTGTCCTTTTCCAGCTTCCCCCAAGTCTTAAATATGACCCCAAAACCTTAGATGGTTTTTTAGATATGCTTCCAGGCGGTGTTAAGATTGCGTTTGAGGCAAGGAATCAGTCTTGGTTTGATGAAGAGGTATTTCAAAAGCTGGACGAGAGAAATATCGCATGGGTAATAAGCCATACCTCTGGCAAATATCCCATGAGGGAGGCCTTTACTGCAGATTTTGTATATTTGCGGCTTCATGGTGCTGCTGGACTTTATAAGGGTGCCTATGGTAGTGAGGGCCTAGTAAGATGGGTGGAGCTTTTGAAGGCTTCTCGCCGGGAAGGTTATGTCTATTTTGACAATACAGCAGATGGTAGTGCGGCAAAAGACGCCCTTCTTTTGAAACAGATGCTTTCAGAAAGTGCTCCATGAATCATCCCCTCAAGTATGACCTGGATCAAGAATTTGATCTTTGTCTGATCCCTAATAGACCAGGAGTATACATCTTTTTAGACAAAGACAGCAGGGCCATTTATATTGGAAAAGCCAAAAATTTAAGGAGTCGCCTTGCCTCATATTTAAGGAAAGGGGCGGCGCATTCTGCAAAAACGGCCCTAATGCTTAAAAGGGCCTGTTATCTAGATGTGGTAATAACGGCTACAGAGAAAGACGCCCTTATCCTTGAGGCAGAATTGATAGGTGAGCACAAACCCAAGTACAATATAAGGCTTAGGGATGATAAGGCCTATCCCTTTTTGAGAATAGGCACAGGTTCGACCTTTCCACGAATAAGCATGGTCCGCAAAAGACAGTCAGACGGAGCCATCTACTTTGGTCCTTATACATCCTCCCTTGAGCTAAAACGCACCATCAGTCTCATATCATCCCTGTTCCGTTTGCGGACTTGCACTGACTCTTACATGAAAAACAGGACAAGGCCGTGTCTTAAATACCAGGTCGGAAAGTGCAGCGCCCCGTGCATGGGGAAGATTACAAGGCAGGCATATGAGAAGGATATAAGAAGACTTAAATACTTTCTAAATGGACATACGGCCAATGTAGTGTCAAGTCTGAAAAGAGAGATGGATAAGGCCGCCATGGCTCTTGACTTTGAAAGGGCCGCCATGCTTCGGGACAGTATCAAGGCTATAGAGAGCCTGTTGGATAGTCAAAATGTTATTTCCCGAATGGATTTGGAACTCGATGTAATATATGTTGAAATTGGTGATGGAATGGGGCAGGCCGCTGTTTTAAAGGTGAGGGAAGGGGTGCTTAGGCAGAAGCAGGCCTTTAGCCTTGATGTAGGGATAGAGGATAGTATAGAACAGGTCTATACCCGTTTTATCACCCTTTATTATTCCAATGCCCAGATACCAAGAGAAGTAGTAGTGCCAGATCTGTTTTCTAGCGAGCTTTTGGAAGGCTTATCTTCTTACCTAAGCAGACTGGGAGCTAAGAAGAAGGTAATAGTCAGGCAGGCAAAGTCTGGTATAAGAAAGAGACTAATTCATACCGCAAAGTTAAATGCTGGCAATAGGCTTGGAGAGGAATTACTAAAGAAAGAACAATGGAATGATCTTGCTTTGGGTTTAAAAAAGCACTTCGGCCTTAGAAGGATTCCTCAACAGATAGAAGGTATAGATATATCAAATACTTCTGGTAAGGACCCTGTTGGAAGCCTTGTATGCTTTGTGTCTGGAGAGCCTGTAAAAGCGTCATACCGTCAATATAAGATAAGAAGCGCCGGGCCTAACGATTATGAGATGATTGGAGAGGTGATAAAAAGGAGATTAAAAAGCGGCTTTAAAAATGGCAATTTACCTGATCTGATTATAGTAGATGGAGGCAAGGGCCATCTTTCAACAGCCGTTAAGGCCGCAAGAGATCTTGGCATATTTGATAAAATAGACTTCATCTCTATCGCTAAGGAACATAGACAAGAGGGGGAAAAGATATACGTTACCAAAGCCAAGGAGCCAATTTTTTTGGCTAGAGACAACCCTGTGTTACGATTTTGTCAACGTGTCAGGGATGAAGCACATAGGTTTGGAGTACGGCTTCACAGAAAGAGACGTGATAGAAGGATCTTGAGTTCTCCACTTGTTGAAATTCCAGGTGTTGGACCAAAAAGGAGGGCTTTGCTTCTTAGATATTTTGGCAGCCTAGAGGCATTGATCAACGCTACACAGGAAGAGCTTGAAAAGGTGCCGGGGCTGCCTAAGGATGTTGCTTTGGCACTATATAATAAATTTAAAGACGAAGGATGAGGGAAATGCCTGCCATAAAAAGACTTCCTGTACATATTGCTAATCAAATAGCGGCAGGGGAAGTTGTTGAGCGTCCATCCTCTGTAGTTAAGGAGCTTATTGAGAATGCCCTTGATGCAGGTGCAAACAGTATCGAAGTGAGACTTTTGAAGGGTGGAAAGAGGCTCGTAGAGGTGAGAGATGATGGTATCGGAATGTCCAAAAGGGATCTCGAATTGAGTGTAGAACCTCATGCCACTAGCAAGATAGGTTCACAGCGGGACCTGGAATGCATCAGGACCTTGGGATTTCGCGGGGAGGCCCTTGCCAGTATTGGAGCAGTCAGCAGACTGTCAATAACCTCCCGGCAAAAGGGAAGCGGAGAGGGGTGGAAGATAGATGTATCTTTTGGGAAACGGGGCAAGATCAGACCAAATCCATGTCCTATGGGTACCATTGTGACTGTAGAGGATCTTTTTTTGAAAATACCTGCCCGCGCCAAGTTTCTTAAGTCGGATCATACAGAATATGCAAGGTGTCTGAAGGTCGTGCATCTTTTTTGTGCATCGTGGCCCGAGGTTGGTTTTAAGGTGATTAGGGATGATAAGGCTGTGTTTATTTGCAGGACCGATTTGCCTGTTGAGAAACGGATAGAGCCCCTAGTTGGTTTAAAGGTGTTGCCTCATATGATTGAAGTTGGTGCTAAGGATCAGGGGCTTGAGCTTTTTGGTTTTGTGGCAAGGCCAGAGGCCGTCAGGCTTTCTTCAAAGAATTTCTATTTTTTTCTAAATAGGCGTCCGGTTTCAAATCCAGTTCTTTGGAAGGCATTAAAAGATGCCATGAAAGGGTTCCTGGTCAAGGGAAATCATCCTGCAGGTGTATTGTATATAGAGATTGACCCACTTCTTGTGGATGTGAATGTTCATCCAACAAAGAATGAGGTTAGGTTTGAAAGGCCTAGTGATATATACAGATTGGTATTCCATGGTGTCAGAAGAGCGCTTGATAGTGGTGTGGGGACAGGGAAGCTCGCCCTGGATGTGGAGAAGAGGCCGCGGCTCAGGCGCGGGGAGGAGCCAGAAGCTGTCCAAAAAGGATATCGGTCCCGCATAGAATTCCCATTGCCTTGGGAAGGCGAAGGGGTTGCCCCTTTGTGCAAGGTCCAGGAGGCTGGTGGTGAAGGCGACTATTTTAATAACGATGAGGCCTCTTTTTTCTTTACTACCCATGCTGAAAAGGGGCAAGTTCAGGACAATTTCCGTATAATAGGTCAGTTTGCGCACGCTTTTATACTTTTTGAGCTTAATGAAGAGCTTGTGATTCTTGATCAACACGCAGCCCATGAGGCCTTGATCTTTGGACGCATAAGAGAAGAGTTTTTATCTGCTGGCAAGCTTAACAGGCAAAGTCTTTTGATGGCCCATGTTATTGATGTTAGTCCCGAACTGCTTGAAAATTTTGAAAAAGCAAAGAAAATTTTATTGGATGCAGGGATAGAAACGCAGATTTTTGGTCACAGTCAGATAGCTTTGAGGTCCCTTCCTGTTATTGTGTCATCTTTGGAAAAGGATATTTTATGTGTTGAAGAGATTGTCAAAAAGGTGCTGAAAAATCCGTTCATGGATCGAGGTGAATTGGTCCGTGATATATTGGCTCCGCTGTCATGTTCTATGGCGATAAAGGCAGGGAAGGATTTAAACGGTATTGAGATGGAAAAACTCGTAAGGGATTGTCTAAAACATGGTGTAACTAATTGTCCCCATGGAAGACCTGTGATGGTATGTCTTGGCCGTGAAGAACTATATGAGAAATTTTTCAGAAGGTGATGCGCGGTAAGGGGAGTGTTAATAAGTTTCCAGTTGTTGCTGTAATAGGTCCAACAGCCACAGGGAAGACAGCGGTTTCTATAAAGCTGGCCCAAAGGCTTAAAGGCGAAATCATTAATCTGGATTCGGTCCAGATATATAAGGGCCTTGATATTGGTTCGGCTAAGCCGTCGAGGGAGGAGTTGTCGAAGGCCGTCCATCATCTCATTGATATACGGGAGCCTTGGGAGGTGATGGATGCAGCTAGTTTCATACGCATAGCTTCAAGGGCGATTGATATTGTATTAGGCAAGGGCAAGGTCCCAATTCTTGTAGGTGGCACAGGTTTCTATCTCAAGAGCTTGGAACAGGGACTGTCTGTTTTGCCAGGAGCCATGCCTTGGCTCAGAAGGTATTTGCAGGAAATGATAACTGAAAAAGGTCATCAAACGGTTTATTCCTTGTTATTATCTCTTGATCCGGAAAGGGCCCAAAGAATACAACCAAACGATACCTACAGGCTTTTTAGGGCCTTTGAGATACTTATGGGGGGGGCGGCTAAGAGAAGCAAAGAAGATAAGGATAAGCAGAACCTTTCAATATTCATACAAAAAGGCCTGCGGATTTTTAAGATAGGTCTTATGTTTCAAAGGGACCTTCTTTATCGTAAGATCGACAGCAGGGTGGAGCAGATGCTCAAAAATGGATTTGTAGAGGAAGTAAAAGGCCTATTGTCCCAAGGACTGAATCCTTCTCTAAAACCCTTGCAATCCATCGGATACCGGCATATTATCTCCTACCTTCTTAATGAAAAGGGATTTTCTCAAGCCGTTTATGAAATGAAAAGAGACACGAGGCGTTACGCAAAGAGACAGATAACCTGGTTCAAAAAAGACCCTGAAATAAGGTGGTTCCATCCCAAGGGCCTCTTAGAGGCCCATGATATTTGGAAGGCGGTTAATTGAATATCCCCAACCTCTTGACAATACTCAGAATACTGCTTGCACCGCTTCTTGTCATTTTTCTGATAAACGAGCGTTTTGATCTGGCATTTGTTGTATTTGCAGTTGCAGGGATATCAGATGGCCTTGATGGTTTTTTGGCAAGGGTAATGAAGCAAAAAACCCGCATAGGAGCAATACTTGATCCCATTGCAGATAAGGCCCTTTTAGCATCTGCTTATATTACTCTTGCAGTTATTGGTTTTATTCCCAACTGGCTTGCGGTAACAGTTATAAGCAGAGATATAATAATTGTTTTTGGAGTTCTTGTTTTGTTGCTCTTTCAGTCGGGTATTGAGATACATCCAACTATTATTAGCAAGTTGACAACCCTATTCCAGTTACTGACCATTTTTGTAGTTCTTTTTGCCACTGTAACGCACATGGAATTAGACAGGTTGCAATTTTGTTGCTACATACTTACGGCAATCCTTACTATTGCATCAGGTCTTGACTATCTTTACAAGGGCATTTTGATGCTGGGAAACGAGTAACCACAGGTATTGTCTTTGCAGGGAAGCCTCTAAGTACAACAGCATTAGCAAGCGCAAGAAATCTTAGGTAGGGGCTGCTTATCTAACCTGGACACCAATTCTGCTTGTAATAAACAAAAAAACTAAATTGACACCCAAAAAAATTAAAATATAATAAATTATAAGCAAAATTATAAGGCAAAATGGCTGGAAAGGGTAAGTTGCAAAGCTGCCCTAAAAAGGCCGTGTTTGTCTCTTATCCTTTAGTATCCATCGTCGCCCAGTCATACAATGCCTCCCTCGTCAATACAAATTAGCCTCTTCAAATTATTGAGCCATCTTGAAGGAGGAGGAAAGAGATGATCAAAAGCCGCCAGATTTTTGTAATGCTTTTTTTCCTGATTTTGCCAGCCTTTGCCTTGGCAGCCACGGTTCAACTGCCAAAGACCGGGCAGACCAAGTGTTACGACGAAAACGGAAACCAGATCGACTGTAACGGCACAGGCCTGGACGGCGAGATCCAGGCAGGGGTTGCCTGGCCATCTCCCAGGTTCGTGGACAATGGAGACGGCACCATTACGGACATGCTCACAGGTCTCATGTGGCTGAAGGATTGGGACTGTCTTGGGATATTTAACACCTGGCAGGGAGCCCTTGACGCGATCGTGGACTTTAACAGCGACCCCTCAAGTTACAACTGCGCAGACTATACGGCGACCTACAGCGACTGGCGCCTTCCCAATGTGAGGGAGCTTGCAAGCCTTATCAACTACTCTCTGGACTGGCAGTCCGGCTGGTACCTGTTGAGCCAGGGCTTTAAAGACATCTATAACGCCCCCGGCACTGTCTACTGGACATCCACCACCTATGCCCCGGACACCAGTTACGCATGGGGCGTTGATTTTCTCGCAACAAATGGCGGGGTTTATGCAGCAACCAAGACCTCGCATATGCCGGTCACAGCCGTGAGAGCCGGGCCAAAGGACGACCCAGACCAGGCCTACCCGGCCAATCTTTTAAAGACAGGACAAACGATAAGCTATGACGCCAATAATCCACCAAGAGACGACGGGGCCCTTCAGTGGGGGGTCTCCTGGCCGGACCCAAGGTTTGTAAAGGGATCTATTAAAGATAATGCAACTGGGAAAACATATATCAACGTTTCAAAATGCATAATAGAACACTATAAAGACGAAGACAAAGACGGAGTTCTTGGTGATGGAAAAGTGTATTTTGGGACAGCGTTAGAGCTAATAAAGAAATATAAAAGTAATATATACGAAGATTGCGAATCCATACCTGAAGGATATCAGTGCAATATGCCAAATATAAAGGAATTAGAGAGTCTTGTGGATAGGAGTTTGGATTTTCCATTCGTGCTGTTCCAGAATGATAATTGGCCAACTGATGCACCTTACTGGACGAGCACAGGAGCTAACTTATGGCCTCTTGAATATCAGGTCATAAGTTTAGATGGAGGAGAAACAGCTGAACAACGCGATGAAACAAATTATGTAGTTATGGTATGTGAGCAGTCTGGGCCTAGAATCAAAGTTGCGCCATCCTCCGTGGATTTTGGGAGGGTGGTGGTAAACAAGTCTGAAAACGAAGTGATTACTATAATTAATGAAGGAGAGGAAAATCTTGTAGTAAAGGATATTAAAATTACAGGTGATGTAGGATTCTGCTTAACGGATACTTTCTGTGAAAAAACAATATTACCTAATGAGTCATGTGATTTTTGGATAGACTATAAGTCTATCTCCCCAGGAAATAAAACTGCTACTCTTATCATTAATAGCAACGATCCTACTTCGCCAACAAGAATTCCCTTAACCGTCACTGGTATTTCTCCAACCTCTGGCGAAAACAATGACAACAACGGCGAGACTGACGATCCGGTCTCTACCGCTACAGGGGAGATATATTTCAGCACGGTGGACTTGGATCTTGGAGGCCCGCTTCCCCTTTTCTTTGGCAGGTACTATGCGTCCTATCTCCAGCTAAACGGCAAGCTTGGAGATTTTGACAGCCCGCTTGGCACCAACTGGATGCACAACTTTGAACTCAGGCTCGATAAGACGGATACCGAGATAAAGGTCATCTACTACAAGGGGAAGACCATAGACTTCACCCTGGACAACGGGACGTGGAAACTCAAAGACAAGGAACCCTTGGCATACCAGCTCATTGCCTCAGGCAGTGACTACAAGTTCATGGATCCCTCGCGGGACCTCATCTTCACCTTTGATGGTGATGGCAAACTCATAAGGATTGAGGATCGCAATGGAAACGCCTTGACTTTAACATACAGCGGCAATCAACTCGCCCAGGTCTCAGACGGGCTTGGAAGGAGCCTGAGCTTTACCTACGATGCGGGCTCAAGGCTCATTGAGGTCAGGGACCAGACAGGGAGAAAGATCTCCTTCGGGCATGGCGGCATAGGAGGAATCTACCTCACCTCCTACACGGACCCGTCAGGGCACACCACCACCTACAGCTATACCCAAAAAACCGGGATCTCCGGGCTGTTGACCTCTGTAACAAGGCCCAGGGGGAACACTCCCTACACCCAGACCTATGACGATGCAGGAAGGGTGACTTCCCAGGCAGACAGCACCGGCGCCGCCACCACCGTTGCCCATGAAAGCCCAGAGCAGGGAAAGACCACGGTGACAGACCCTGCTGGCAACTCGTTTGTGCACACCCACGAAAAGTACGCAAATCTCACCTCCCACAAGGACCAGACAGGCAATTCCGTGGCAATAGGGTACGACGAAAACGACCGCAGGACCTCGGTCACCGACCGTATGGGCGACACTACCAGCATCACCTACCATGCCGAAAGCGGAAAAGTCGCCTCCTATACCAACGCCGAGGGCCACACTACCACCTATTCTTACGAGGCCCATGTCCAGGACGGCTTCACCTTTTACGATCTCACCCAGATAGACTATCCAGACGGCACCAGCGAGCAGTTCAGCTATGACGGAAAGGGCAACATCAGCCAGCGCACCGACCGGGCCGGGAAGGTCTGGCAGTACACCTACAACGCCCGCGGGCAGGTCCTTTCTGCCACCAACCCCCTGGGAGGCCAGACCCAGTTCACCTACAACCCTGATGCAACCCTGGCTTCTGTCCAAGACGCCCTTGGCCATACCACTACCTATGACTATGATGGCAAAAAGCGCCTTAGCAAGATCACTTACCCTGACGGCACCTACCGCTCCTTCACCTACGACGACAACGACAACCTCCTTAGCGTGCAGGATGAGAGGGGAAACGTCACCCACTACGCCTACGACGAGAACAACAACCTGAAGAGCATCCAGGATGCCTTGGGGAACACGGTGGCCTTTGGCTACGACGGAAACGACCGCCTCATATCCGTGACCGATAAGCTGGGCAAGACTTACGCCTATGCCTACAATCCCTTGGGCCGTCTCGCACAGGTCACAAATCCTTTAGGAGAAAGCACCACCTTTGGATACGACGCCCACGGGTGGCTCACCTCCATTACTGATCCTGCTGGCAAGACCGTGCAGAAGAGCTATGACAAGGAGGGAGTGATCTCATCCCTTACAGACCCCCTTTCCCACACCTGGAGTTATGCCACAAACGCCCTGGGAAGCATCACCTCTATCACCACTCCCTTGGGCCATGCCACCTCGTACGGCTACGATTCCATGGGAAGGATCACTTCTTTGACCTCTCCTCTTTCGCACGTAACAAACTACTTCTATGACCAAAGGGGGCTTCTCTCCCAGATGGAGCTGCCTGAGGGGATATCTGCCACCTATGACAGAAACGCCCTTGGGCTCATCACCTCTATTACAGATCCCAGGGGAAATGCCTGGCAATTGAGCTATGACAAGGAAGGGCTTCTTGTCTCCCGCACCGATCCCCTGGGACGCACCTTCACCTATGAGTATGACTCAAGGAACAGGCTCTCAAAGCTCACCATGCCAAATGGTAAAACCATGCAGATCACAAGGGATGAGACAGGAAACATCATCAGAAGGCTCTACTCAGACGGCACGGATCTTCAGTACACCTACAACGCCCTGAACCGCTTGACCTCGGCCAATGGCTTGAATCTTGGCTATAACGAAAGGGGTGAGATCGTGGGCTCAAACGGCATCGGCATAACAAGAGACGACCTTGGCAGGATCGCCTCCGTCACCCTTGCCCCTGGAAAGGCCATCACCTACACGTACAACAACCGCGGCCTTGTCTCAAAGGTGGAAGACTGGGCAGGTGGAAGCGTTGACTTCACCTATGACGATGCAGGGCGTCTCGTCTCGATACAGAGGTCAAACGGCGTAACCACCACCTTTGCCTATGATGACGACGGAAGGCTCGTGGGCATAAAGGAGGCTAAGGGCGCTCAGACCCTTTCTGAGATAAACCTTGCCAGGGATGGCGAGGGAAAGATCACTTCTGCCACCAGGGATGTGCCGCTTTTGCCTTCCCTTGCTCAAGAGACCAAGTCCTGGACCTACAACCAGGCCAACGAGATAGAGGGCTTTACCTATGATCAGCTTGGAAGGCTGACCCAGGACGGCCAGAGGACCTACACCTGGGACCTTGCCGGAAGGCTCCTCTCCTATACTGAAGGCGGCGTTCAGACCAACTTCGCCTACGACGCCCTGGGGCAGATGATCTCAAGGACAAGAGGTGGTGTAACAAGGGAGTTTGTCTGGAACTACGCCCTTGGTCTTCCCTCGGTCTCGGTGGTGAGAGATGGCGGCCAAGACGTGAGATACTACGTCCATGCCCCTTCTGGAGTTCTTCTCTATGGCATAGACGCCAATGACAACACCCGCCATTTCTATCACTTTGACGAGATGGGAAGCACCCTTTTCCTGACGGATAGCGCGGGCAACATCACAGACAGCTACGGGCTTACCCCTTACGGGAAGCTCACAGCCCAGGGCTCGACGACTAACCCCTTCACCTTCGTGGGGGCCTACGGGGTGATGCAGGTGGGAGACACGGGCCTCTACTACATGCGCGCCAGGTTCTACGACGCCCAGACCGCAAGGTTCATCTCAAGAGACCCGGTGCAGAGCATCGGCCCGCGCCAGCTCAATCCTTATCAGTACGCCTTGAATAATCCTTTGAGGGTCAGGGACGTTACCGGATTACAATCCCAATTCCATACAGGAACTGACCCTGTGTATGGAAGATGGACTTTGCGACAGACTAAATATGGCATGAGAAAAGTTATAGATATAGAAAGTCAGGAATATTGGAAATATTTTGTTGAACATATGAGATTAAAAGCACGTCGTTTATTGAGCGACACATGGACCACCGTTGGATTTCTAGGAATAGCAGAGACATGGGATAGTCCGTTGCTTCATCTACAGCATCCCGAAGATGCAAATGAACCTTTATTTTACTTTAGAGGAAAGATTATGATGGGAGCTGAATTGAATTACTTCTTTCTTGGTCTTTTGTATGCCGAAGGAGGATACAGTGAGGAGTTTATGTTGATCAATGTCTACGGGTGGAACTGGGTGTCGTATTTCAGAGACCCAAATCCTGCTCAACTTTTGGCGGTAAAGGCAGGATACTGGGAGCGGAGCTGGAAAGGCTGCCGTGATTCGTCTAAATTTTATAAGGTAGCTCCTGAATTAGCAAAACAACTTGGTATTAATGTTGACACAAAGCGGCGTCAAACTAAAAAAATTAAAGCCTCTTATGTCGACCATATCCTGTCCCATGGCGGTTTATAGTTCATCGTAGGGAAAAATAAGGGTGGTGTCCTAGCACCAGAGAAAGACATTCCAAGTGATTGGGGTACTGGTGAGTGTATTTTATAGATTTTATTAGTAAGGAGGCAAACCATGAAATACGTCATTGTATATGGGGAATCATTTGCCTCTACTAGTGAGGCTGTGCATGAGGCCAAATTGGCCATGAATAAAGCGGTAGCCCTTGGCTACAGGCCTATTAGCATTGGCGGGGGCGCTGCCGGAGCTGAAAAAGAGCCTGGAGGGAAGCTGATAAACGTTTATATCCTTATGGAAGGCCCTGATACGGCCCCAGATATTTTACCTACAGGAATCCCGGCCTCGTGATGAAAAACTTGGAATTTTTCTACATAGAATAAGGAGATAGTCATGAAGATCAAAGCAATAAAAGGCCTTGCCATCTTTGTGATGAATTCATTTTTCCTGGTCTTTCTTGTATCAGTTGCCATCCCAGCCACGGTCACCTATCAGTATGACAGTGCCGGCCGGCTGATAAGGATAAATTACGGCCAGGAGGGCATAACTTACCAATACGACAAGAACGGAAACATTATATCAAAAAGTGTCGCATCTGCACCTGCCCAAGGTCAGGATTATGACAATGACAGTGTGGCGGATAGTGAAGAATGGGGACCTGGAGGCGATAATCCAAATTATGATGGCAACAATGATGGCATACCGGACAGCCAGCAGGCAAATGTCGCCTCCTTTTGGGTGGACAGTAACAGTGATGGTCACAATGACTATTATACCACCCTTTCTATCCCAGTTGGCGCCGCCTTTACTCATGTGACAGATACTCCAAACCCCTCGCCGGGCAACCAGCCTCCAGGGGTTACCTTCCCATGGGGCTTTTTTGAGTTCGAAATCGAGTTGCCGGCAGGAGCGAACAGTGTGGCGGTAACCATTCGTTTGCCTGCAAACGCTAAACCTGACACCTATTGGAAGTGGGGACCTACACCTTCGGATCTGTGGCATCATTGGTATGAGTTTATGCAGGATGGAGTTACTGGTGCCCATATCAGCAACAGTATAGTGATACTTTCCTTTGTTGATGCAGAGAGGGGAGATGATACAGTCGGCGCCATGGACGGTATGATAATTGATCAAGGTGGACCTGGACAAAAGATCTCTGTACCCATACCTACCCTTAACGCCGCTGGCGCTGTTATACTGTTTACAGGTTTCCTGATACTTATATTGGCACGCCGGTTCAAAAGGAACGGGATAAATAATGCATAGATGCATATTGGAATACCATTATTTGGGCAGGGAGAGGGATGCTCTCCCTGCAAAGCCCTTTCAACTCGTTGGCAGATTGTAAGGATTTTTTTATATACAACCTCTAAGGTAGCCAAGTGTTAAGATAGGTTAGAAAAATTTTTTTATGACCTGGAAGCACTTTCTAACGGATTGTTTTATAAGATCTTGAATAGCCTGACTTTTTGTGGTAAACAGGAGCCCTCATATTTAGCATATCTAGTCAGCGGGGCGTGGCGCAGTCTGGTAGCGCATCTGCTTTGGGAGCAGAGGGCCGGGGGTTCAAATCCCTCCGCCCCGACCATTAAAAGGAACAGGGGCCTGGGTCTTCAGGCCTTTTCTTTTATTTAGATGAATTCTTTATAAAAAAGATTTGACATCTTTTGGAAAGAAAAGTTAATCTTATAGGTCTAATCTTTTTCCGGTTGCCGGATTATTTTTTCCAATGCCTTTCCAAAAATATGGATAACTTTCATCTTAAAAATTACATCCAAGAACGGAAGCAAATAGTGGATCAATATCTTGATTCTTTGCTTCCAGAGCCACACGGCCCTTCGGGCAAGGTTATCGAGGCCATGAGATACAGTATCTCAGCCGGTGGCAAAAGGGTCAGGCCTATCTTGATGATGGCGGCTTGCGAAGCAGTGGGTGGAGATTTTAATAAGATCATGCCTGCCGCCTGCGCCATGGAGTGCGTTCATACTTATTCTCTTATTCATGATGATCTTCCTGCCATGGACGATGATGACTTGAGAAGGGGCAAGCCCACCTGTCATAAGGTGTTTGGTGAAGCTATTGCAATCTTGGCTGGAGATGGCTTGCTTACCTATGCTTTTGAACTCATGACACATCCTGAACTGTTAACATCTGTTAATGGCGATCTTGTTAATAGGGCGATATCTATATTTGCCAAAGCTGCTGGAGTTTCTGGAATGGTAGGTGGTCAAACAGCAGATATTCTTTTTGAAGGTAGAGATGTGGATGGGAACACGCTTGCATATATTCATCGTCATAAAACAGGGGCATTGATTAGGGCCTCTGTTGAGATGGGAGCGCTACTTGGAGAAGGAGAGGTAGTTCAGGTAGAGGGTCTTTCAAAGTTTGGAACCGCTCTTGGTTTGGCATTTCAAATAGTGGATGATTTATTGGACGTAATCGGAGACGAAAAAAAGCTTGGAAAGCCTGTAGGTTCTGATGAACGGAACAGGAAGGCTACCTACCCAGCCCTTTTTGGTATCGAAGAGACCAAGAGGAGAGCCCAAGAGCTCAAAAACGAGGCCCTTAAAGCCCTTGAACCCTTTGGTCATGAAGCCGATCCGTTGAGGGCCATTGCCATCTATGTTGTAGAAAGAGACAGATAAAAGGAGTTTTAACATGTCTTGTTTATTGGATAAGATAAACAGCCCTAAAGATCTAAAAGGGCTTAGCCAGAAAGATTTGGTGGAGCTGGCAAAGGAAATTAGAAAGACGATAGTCACCACCGTTGCTGAAAAAGGTGGTCATTTGGCTCCAAGCTTAGGGGTTGTTGAACTCACATTGGCCTTGCATTACTGTTTTGAATCCCCCAAGGATAAAATAATATGGGACGTTGGTCATCAGTCTTATGCCCATAAGCTCATAACCGGCCGGAGAGATCGTTTTGCTACACTTAGGCAACAAGATGGTATAAGCGGATTTCCCAAAAGGTCAGAAAGTGAGCATGATATCCTTGACACTGGGCACAGTAGCACATCCATATCTGCAGCTTTGGGAATAACCACTGCGCTTTCGCTTCTTGAAAAAGAAGGCAAAGTTGTGGCGGTCATAGGTGATGGTTCCATGACTGCAGGGATGGCCTTTGAGGCCCTAAATAATGCCGGGCACCTCAAAAAAGATCTTATAGTGGTCTTGAATGATAATGAGATGTCTATTTCTCCAAATGTTGGCGCATTGTCGTCTTTTTTGAGCCGTAAGCTTACAAGCAGACTAGCTACCAAGCTTAAAAGGGATTTGGAGTCATTTTTGAAGCGTTCTGAAGTTGGAGAAAATATATGGCAGGTCCTAAAAAAGAGCGAGGATTCTCTCAAAAGCCTGCTTACACCAGGAATGCTGTTTGAGGCATTGCAGTTTGAATATGTCGGCCCCATTCCTGGCCATCATATAGATACCCTTATTGAGACCTTTGAGAACATAAAGAATGTTCCAGGCCCTGTGTTGGTTCATGTACTGACAAAGAAGGGAAAGGGTTATGCCCCTGCAGAGAAGCATCCAGATCTTTTTCATGGGCTTGGCCCTTTTGATATCAAGACAGGTAGACCTAAAAAGCCGTCTGCGCCAAGACCCCCTTCATATACGGAAATTTTTGGACAAACGGTAGTTAGGCTTGCAAAGGAGGATTCAAGAATTGTTGGAATAACGGCTGCCATGCCGGCAGGCACTGGCCTTAAGGCTTTGCAGGAGGCACTTCCTAACAGGTTTTTTGATGTTGGGATTGCAGAACAACACGCGGTTACTTTTGCTGCAGGTATGGCCCTTGAGGGCTTGAGACCTATTGTGGCTATATATTCCACCTTTTTGCAAAGGGCCTTTGATCAGGTAATACATGACGTGTGTCTGACCAAATTGCCAGTTGTGTTTGCTTTAGATAGAGGAGGGCTTGTAGGTGACGATGGCCCTACGCATCATGGGGTGTTTGATCTTTCCTATCTTAGAATGATACCTAACATGGTGGTCATGGCCCCAAAGGATGAGAATGAATTGCAGCATATGTTGTATACAGCGGTAAGACACGATGGTCCTGCTGCTGTACGTTATCCGAGGGGAAATGGTGTTGGTGTGAGTCTTGATTGGCAGCTCAAGGAGTTAGAGCTTGGGAAGGCTGAGGTGCTTGAGGATGGGGGTGAGATTGCAATTTGGGCTATAGGTCATCATGTGCACACAGCACTTCTTGCTGCAGAGGAGCTTGCAAGACATGGAATTAAAGCTACTGTGGTAAATGCCAGGTTTGTAAAACCGCTTGATAGGGAACTGTTGAAGGAGCATGCCAAAAATATTGGGCGCTTTGTCACTATAGAAGAAAATGCACTTATTGGCGGTTTTGGTTCGGCAGTGCTGGAGGCCCTGGAAGAGATGGGCCTAAAGGATTTGTCAGTTAAACGTCTTGGTCTCCCTGATAGATTTATAGAGCATGGGAGCCAACATCTTCTTAGAAAGCAGGTGGGGCTTGATGTAGATTCTCTTGTAGGGGTATGCAAGGATGTAGTTAATGGTGTCTCGCACAGCCAGATAAAGTCAGCCAAGGTCCACTCCCTCCCTATGCAATAGTCAGACAGGAACTCATGACGTGGCAGTGTGTCAAAATGTCACGTCATGTTTTTGACTATTGTGACTTTTTTACCACACTTACATTTTCAATGTAAAGAAGTGTTTTTGCAATTTTTTGTATTTTATAAATTGTAATAGCTTTTTTATTCAATCTGTTTGTTTTTTATCTTTGATAAAATTGGTACAAGTTTTGCTTTTTAAAAAATGAATGTGAGTGATTTGAATTTGGACAAAGACATTTATTGCTAGGAGTAGAACGATGTTTTGTCTAAAGAATCCTAATAGACGCACACAACCAGCTATATGTAATAATTGTAGAAGAAAGTGTGAGAGGGCTGGCAAACGTCAAAACAAGGACAAGGCCAGGCGGTCTCGCTAGTTCAGCCAAAAAGCTGGGGAATTGGCCATCAGCCTCCTCCTTTCACGTCTTGGCACTATTTCTTTATAGATTTTATTGCCAAAACGGCTTCTTCTCCGCCAGAAAAACTTTCTTTATTTGATGGAAATTCCCCGGCTTCCACCTCTCTTTTGTATAAGGAAAAGGCCCTTTTTATTTCTGATGAAAGGTTGATATATTTTTTGACAAACTTGGGTGTAAATTTGTCAAAAAGTCCAATCATGTCATTGGTCACAAGGACTTGGCCATCGCACTTTGGACCAGCACCGATGCCTATGGTGGGTATGGGCAGGCTCTCGGTTATGAGACCTGCAAGTTCGCTAGGAACACATTCCAAGACTATAGAAAAAGCCCCTGATTCTGCAACAGCTATGGCATCATGGTAGATTTTTTTTGCGTCATCCAGGTCCTTTCCTTGCACCTTGAAGCCTCCAAGGCTTGAGGCTGTTTGCGGTGTAAGACCTACGTGTCCCATTACAGGAATGCCTGCCCTAACAAGTCTTTCTATTGTCCTGGCGACGTTTACACCGCCTTCCAGCTTTACTGCATCGCAACCCGCTTCTTTAAGGAAGCGGCCAGCGTTCTCAAGCGTTTTTTCCGGACTAATCTGGTAGGACATGAATGGCATATCTCCAATAACCATTGCCCTTTTTACCGCCCTGCTTACGGCCTTGCAATGGTGGAGCATGTCTTCCATTGTGACAGGTACTGTGGATTCGTAGCCTAGTACCACCATGCCCAATGAGTCACCAACAAGTATCATGTCTATATCGCAATCATCGATGAGTCTGGCAAAACTGAAGTCATATGCCGTAAGCATTGTAAGCTTGGGACCGGTTTCCTTGCGTTGCCTTATTTCAACAGGGGTAATTCTTGCCATGGGATAAACTCCTAAAGAAAAAAGTCCCTCAGAGGGCTATAAGCCGGGTTCTGTATTCCAGCCCGTTGCTGGAACGATGATCATTCATCTAGGATGCCAGTCACCTGGCACCTCAAGCAACCTACCCGGAGGCTTGGACGGGCCATCCTCAGGCGCCTCCCTATTTGGTCTTGCTCCAGGTGGGGTTTACCAAGCCTGCAAGGTCACCCTTACAGCTGGTGAGCTCTTACCTCACCTTTTCACCCTTACCCTGCCACTGCAGGGCGGTCTATTTTCTGTGGCACTTTCCCTGGGGTTGCCCCCGGTTCGTGTTACGAACCACCTTGCCCTGTGGAGCCCGGACTTTCCTCCTGTACAAAAGTGCTACAGGCGATCATCCACCCTCTGACAGGACTAAACCAATAGATAATATAACTACTAACCGTTTGTCTTCAATGCGTAAATGATTCTTTGGCAAGAAGGACAGTAAAGAATCCTTTCTTCCCTCAGTAACTCATTAAACATCTGTGGCGGAATATTCATGTTGCATGCACTGCATACACCTTGATCTACTGCGGCAACAACTATCCCAGCCCTCTTGTCTGATAAAAATTTGTATTTTGCCAGTAGATCCGGTTTAACATCCTTTTCCACCTGATCCCTTTCCTGGGTGAGAGCCCCTATTTTTGAATCGTATTCCTTTTCCTTGGTGGTTATGCGTTTCTTTTCTGCCCCTGCCTCCTTTTCGAAGCCTTCGATCTCCTTTTTACGCTTTTCTACTTCTTGTTTAAGTTCCTCTATTTGCTCTTCTAGCTGTAGGATCTCGTCCTCTCTTGTCTTGTTTGCCTTTTTAATTTCTTCTATTTCCTTGGAAAGGGCCTGAAATTCCCTGTTGGTTTTGACTGCAGTCAGTTTCTGTTGGGATTTTTTTAGCCTTTCGAGTTCAAGTTCAAGCTCATCTTCCACCTCTGTTTTTCTGGTGCGCAGATCAGCCAGCTTGTCTTTTAGTTCCTCAATCTCCCTGTTTTTCTGCTGAATGGTTTCCTTAAGAGCATCATACCGTTCTGGAAGTTTTTTCTTTTCAGCCTTTAGTTTCCTGATTTCAAGATCGATCCCCTGTAGTCTGATAAGTATAGACAGTTCAGGTTTCAATGTGTCTCACCTCTTTTATTAAAATTTATAAAAAATAAATTCTTATTTCTTTGCATTTGTCCAAAGATTAATGGGTGCATCCTCTTTATAAAAAACTAGAATTTCAATGTCCCATCCATTTTGTTTGACAACTTTTGCAAGATATTCCCTAATGTCTGTAACAATGGGCCTTTCAGTGGAAAAGTGCCCTCCATCAATCAGAAGGAGGCCTGCAGCCTCTGCCTTTCTGGCGGCACTATGTTTTATTTCAGCAGTAACAAATGCTTCTGCCCCTTTGGAAAGGGCCTGGTCAAATAGTGTGGAGCCAGAGCCAGAACAGACCGCCACTCTGGAGATAGGCCTGGTGGTCAAGCCAGCATAGGTAACATAGGACCTATTTAAGCGGCTCCTAACATGTTCCAGAAACTCTTCTTGAGACATTGACCTAGTAAGCATTCCCAACCGTCCTAATCCCGCAGATGGATTGGTGCTGTTTGGTATTAATGGCCCGGTATCTTTTAAGCCAAGAAGAGTGCATAATCTGTCGTTAACTCCACCCAAACAAGAGTCAAGATTTGTGTGCATGGAAATGACAGCTATGTCGTGACGTAAAAAACCCGCCAAAAGGCGGGCTGTATATCTTTGCAGATTTAGGCAACTAAGGGGCCTAAAAATCAAGGGGTGATGTGATATTACAAGTTCTGCTTTTTGTTCAAGACAAAAGCTAAGTATAGCAGGGGTTATATCAAGGCCCACAACTATTTTTTGTATTACAGCCTCAGGGTTACCACATTGTAACCCCACATTATCCCATTCTTCCGCAAGGGAAGGTGGAGCCCAGGAAAACAGTGCGTCCTCTATGTCTTTGACTGTAGCATTCATTAATGTGTGATAGAAATAACATTAAAAAAGGTGCAATCCTTGGATTGCACCTTTTGTTATCCAATAGCCGTCAATTTTTGAAATAGTTATTCATGGTTAAACTCTCTCAATCACTGCCAAAGAGCCTTATTAGCTAACTAGAATTGGGCCCACCAGGATTCGAACCTGGGACCAACCGGTTATGAGCCGGTGGCTCTGACCAACTGAGCTATGGGCCCTGAACTGAAATCGTCAATATATCTGTACTTAAAAAATTGTCAAGATCGGCCTTTAATGCCTTCAAGCTAAGAGAAAATAAAGCTTCTCTGGGCATGTCCCTTTCTTTAAGTTAATATCTGATAATGTTCTTCACAAGTCTTCAGATGTTAGATGGTGTTTGGGGGATAGATAACTTCATGGTCTTTAAATTAAGGCTTGTCATAGGAGCAGGGCTGTTGCTCCTTATCCTTGCAGGCTGTAGAGGATACCACGCTGCTCCCGAGGTCCCGCCATTTCAAGTTCCTAATGCATTTGGTGCTTCTGGCAATGTAACGGCCTCGGTCAAGTGGTGGTATTCTTTTAAGGATTCCTTAATGTGGAGAGCAGTTAATAACTCTTTGAACAGTAATTTCACAATAAAATCGGCATTTGAACGGATAAAGATGGCCAAGGCCATTTTACAAAAGGCCCGTGCGCCTCTTTTGCCATGGATAGATGCTGAGTCAAGTCTGTCTCATCGCACCATTAGAGAGGGTAACAGATATGTTAATCTCGATCAGATTCTTTTGAATGCGAATGTAAGTTATGAAATAGACCTTTGGGGAAGGATCAACTCTGGTGTGGAGGCTGCAAGACTGGAGCTTGCAGCTCAAAAAGCAGATTTTCAAACGGCCATTCTCTCGCTCTCCTCCCAGGTAGCAAGTAGTTATTTTGAGATAGTGGCATTGAGGCAAGAGAAACGCTATATAAGGCGTCAAATAGAAAGAAATAAGGCCTCTTTAAAGATCATTGAGGAAAAGTATCGTTTTGGTCAGACCGATGTTCTGGATCTTCTACAACAAAAACAGCTTGTTGAACAGAATATTTCAAATGCAATAGATGTGGATAAGGCCTTGGCTACGGTGGCAAGGGAGTTTGCTGTGCTTCTGGGTGTGCCCACTTCTTCACAGCTTACAGTAGAGACAGCAGAATCACTTCCGGTCCTTCCTCCGCTTCCTGCTACCGGTTTGCCTATGGAGCTGATAAAGAGAAGACCAGATTGCCTAAGGGCGTTTCTTAAGCTCAAAGCGGCAAATGCCAGGCTTGCTGAGGCGGTTTCTAGCCAGTATCCAAGACTTGCTATAGGCGGCTCTGTGGAATCCAGTTCTTCTGCTTTAAAGGATTTGTTAGAAAACTGGATAGCATCAATTGCTGCAAATGTGGTGGTCCCGATATTTGAAGGAGGGCGACTTGAAGCAGAAGTCAGGCTCAGGGAGGCAGAGGCCAAGAGGCTCCTTTATGAATATGGGCAGACGCTCCTTAATGCCATTAAAGAAGTCGATGAAACCCTTGAGATCGAGAGGCGGCAGAAGGCCCTTATCAAAAATTTAAGATCGAGGTTGGAATTGGCGCGTAACAGCAGTCTGTTGTTAAAGGAGAAATATCTGGCAGGAGACGTTGAATATTTGAGGTTTTTGGCATCTCAGATAAGTGTTGATGAGCTTGAGAGACAGCTTGTAAGAGAAAGACTTAAGCTCATTCAGAATCGAATTCGTCTTTATAAGGCCATAGCAGGGCCTGTTGATCCAGATGTTGTAGAGTTCCCTAATGGACCAGCAGAAACTAGCAGGGAGACCAGATGAAGCGATATCTCTTTTATGCTATTGCCCTTATCTTTGTAGTTTCGGCGGTATTTAGTGTAATTGCTTCTATAAAGAAACACGGTAAAGGGCATAAGTATGCACAGTTTAAAGTGAAGAAAGGGCAGGTCAGGGAGACAATAGATGCTACTGGCGAGATAAAGGCGGCTACAGGGGCACAGATAACGCTAGGAGCACGTGTGACAGGTACGGTTATCAAGGAACCCATCAGTGTAGGTGATCATGTAGAAAAAGACGATCTTATTGCCATTATAGATAATAGAGAGCTTAGGCAGGACCTTATAAAGGCAGAGGCAGAGCTGGCAAGGATTCGGGTCAGATATAAAAACCTTATTAAGGAAAAAGAACTTGAGGTGAAACAACTTGCAAAGAAGTATGAAAATAGCGTGTTAGAGTTTAAGAAGGCAGCATCTGAGCTGAATTTCAGAAAATGGAACTTTGAAAGCCTGAAGCATCTGTTTGAAAGCAGTAATCATAGTGTGTCTGAGAAGGCCTTTAAGGAGGCCAAAAATGTCTTGCTAAAGGCCGATTATGCCCTTGTGCAGGCGCAAAACAGTCAAAAGGCGGCTCGGGCTGATCTTGATAAGGCAAAGACAGGACTTTCCAGGTTGAAGCAAGAGTTTGAGCAGGAGCAGAAAAAGGCACAGGCAGAATTGGCTAAGGCCCAAATCAGATTATCCTATTCTGAGCTAAGGGCCCCTTTTTCTGGTGTGATTACTTATGTTTCTACCCAGGAAGGCGAAACGGTTGTGGCAGGTCTTAACGCACCCCAGTTTGTAAAGATATTGGATGAATCCAGAGTAGAAAACTGGATCTATGTGGACGAAACCGATATCGGAAGAATCCGTAAGGGAATGGATGTCTCTTTTTATGTGGATGCCTATCCAGACATCAGCTTTCAAGGAAAGATAGATAAGATATATCCTGCTCCTGTCGTACAAAACAACGTTGTGTATTATATAGCTGTGGTAAGTATCTTTCAAAAGCCCAAAAGGCTTCATCTAAAGATGACTACTCATAATACTATCTATATAAGAACCTTAAAAAATGTGCTGATTGTGCCCAACTCTGCAGTCAAGTTTATGGATGGCCATTTTGTGGTTCGGGTTAAGGGGGCCAAAGGGGATGGTTTTGTCAAAGTAGTCACAGGAGTGAGTGATTCCAGGTTTACTCAGATAAAACAGGGCCTGAAAGAGGGGGATGTTATTCTCTACAGGCCATAAGGAATCCTTTTGGAAATATCATGCCTATAATCCAGCTTAGGGGAATTACAAAGATATATCGCCAAGGGGAGTTGCAGGTTGAGGTGCTAAAGGGTATCTCCCTGGAGGTGGAACAGGGGGATTTCTTGGCAATCATGGGGGCAAGCGGGAGCGGCAAATCTACACTCCTCTACATTATTGGTTGCCTGGAGAGTCCATCAAATGGCTCTTACCATCTTGATGGCGTGGAGATATCCATGCTTGATGATAAGGACCTTTCTAAGATCAGAAACGAGAGGCTTGGTTTCATATTCCAGTCTTTTTATCTAATTCCGTATCTGACCGTGTTTGAAAATGTTTTGGTGCCTAGCATATATTCTAAAAAGGGCCTGAATTTCAAAAAGAGGGCAAAAATCCTTCTTAAACAGGTTGGTCTTGAAAAAAGGTTGTCTTTTTTACCCTCCGAGCTGTCCGGTGGTCAAAAGCAGAGAACCGCCATTGTGAGAAGCCTCATTAATAATCCAGACATAGTATTGGCTGACGAGCCTACCGGCCAGTTGGATTCAAACAGCTCTATGCAAGTGATGGAAATTCTAGAAGATTTGAACAAACAAGGGAAAACCATAATACTGGTGACTCATGATGAGGCTACTGCCTCCTATGCCAAAAAAAGGGTTATGATGAAAGATGGACTTCTCTATCCTGCTTAAGGGCTTCTTTGCTATTTCTGTTCTTAAGGCCCTAAGGCATGGAATCTTAAGGACCCTTTTTGCTGTATTCGCTATAACTTTTGGCATTTCTTCTATAGTTTTTATAATAGCAGCCGTCCAAGGAAGCAATCTTCAGGCCCAAAAGATAATAAAACTGCTTGGTCCAAATAGCATTTTTATTAGGTCAGGATTTGGAGGGAAAAAGGCTGTAAGGCGAATTGCTTACAGATTGACTATGGATGATTTCAGGCTGGTGGATAAGGTGGTGGGGGTAAAAGAAAGTGCATATATGATGTTGAAAAAAGTTGATATTTCAGTAGGAGATAACAACATCAAGGCATATGCGGTTAGTGCAATGGAGGATTTTTTAAATGTGTTTGACTACCATATTGCAGAAGGACGCCCCTTTTTAAAGGAAGAATATAGGTATGCACCGAAGGTTTGTATTGTTGGAACCGAACTTGCCAAGGAACTCTTTGGTGATAGCAGTCCAATTGGCCGTTCTCTAAAGATCTCCAAAACACCGTTTGTTATTGTTGGTATATTTGCCAAAAAAGGTAAACTTCCAAGTGGGAGGAGCCTTGATAATAGAGCCATCTTGCCCATAAATACGTATAGAAAGTTTGTTGAGCCAGAATACAAGCGTTTTTTTGCAATCAAGGTCAAGGTTCAGCCTGATGTCTCTTATGACCTGATTGTTTCTCAATTAAAAAAGGCGCTTTCCCTGTATCACAGTTCCGATGATTTTGTGGTAGTAACTCCTGAGACTATTAGAAAATTTTTAAACATCTTTAATATAACCTTATCTGTATATCTGGGGCTTGTTAGCATGGTTGCCCTTTTTATCGCAGGTTTTGTCATGTCCAATATCTTTTCCATTAATGTCAGGGTCAGGGCATGGGAGATAGGAATTAGACGGGCACTAGGGGCATCTTCAGCAGAAATCCTTGTCCAGTTTCTGGCAGAGGCTACTATAATCTCCTTAATCGGTGGTTTGTTAGGTACTATTGTAGGGTTATTGGGAATAAAGTTTCTCATGCCCCTTTTGAATATACCTGTTGTCTATCCTGTTTTTTCATATTTTGTTGCTGGTATCTTTTCAATAACAACAGGCCTGGCATCGGCTGCAATTCCTGCAAGTCAGGCATCCAATTGGGAGCCAGTCCGTGCCTTGAGGACAAGGCTGTGATCTTATCCATTCGTGAACTCCTGGCATATTTAAGAGTGGATAAGAGGAGAACCTTTATTGCTCTTTTAGGTATAGCCATGGGCGCAACATCGTTGGTACTAATGGATACCATAAGCGGGGCAATGAAAAAGAAGATCGAGGCAGAACTTGGCAGGCTTGGAGCGCTATTAATTATGGTAGTGCCAGGAGAGGTAAAGGCCATAGGTCAAAGGAGAATACAGTTTTCTAGGTATGTTACTTTAAGGCCAAAAGATGTAGAGCTGGTCAAAGATAAGGTCCCTTTTGTAATAGAGGCCAGCGGCATAAAAAAACATGCCTTTTCTGTTAAGGCCAGGGCTTACGAATCTCAGCTTGTGGTTAGTGGCGTCGAGCCCAGTTACTTCGGTCTCTTAGACTATCATATTTCCAGGGGAAGGATATTAATAAGTACGGATCTTGACCGAAAGCAGAAGGTTGCAGTGCTTGGAGCAAAGACGGCAGAGACCCTATTCCCATCAGGTAGCCAGGCTGTTGGCAGCATAGTAAGCCTCTCCGGGGTGCCTTTTAAAGTGGTTGGCGTCCTTAAAAAAAGGGGAAGCTTCAGTAACGAAGACTTTGATGATACTGTTTTTGTCCCATTAACCACTGAGATGACCGTTCTTGAAGGAGGAGTTGATTTTTTGGATGGGATTGTTATTCAAGTTGCTTCACAGGAGGAGCTTTTAATTGCAATGAAAGACATTGAGGAACTCTTGGTTAAACTACATGGTAAAAAAGATTTCACCTTAAACACCTATCAGGAGGTCCAGGGAACCGCATCTAAGACTATGCACCTATTTTCGGTTTTGAGCAGGATCGTTGCCTTTGTAGCGTTTAGTGTAGGTACTCTTGGAATCCTGGCCGTGATGGCACTATCGATTTATGAAAGGCTTTTAGAGATAGCAGTAAAAAGGGTTGCCGGTGCAAGAAAACAAGATATTTTTGTACAGTTTTTGAGCGAGTCTATGGTATTAAGCCTTATAGGGTCACTGGCAGGGGTCGTTTTTTCCATTTGTATTGGATTGCTAGTGCAAGTGATTGCAAGATGGCCTTTATTTATACCTTTTGGGACCATTTGGCTGGCAGTTTTGCTTTCTGCGCTAACAGGGGTCAGCGCTGGAATATATCCGGCTGTAAAGGCCCTGGAATTTGAGCCAAGGGCTATCTTGAAGCTGTTTGAAGAACATTAGCCTTTCTTGTTTATTGAAGTAATGAAGAGAGATTGAATTTTTTGCCTCTTAAAAGTCGTCTAAAGCCCTTCCATGAAGAAGGCAATCTGAATCTTTTTGTTTTTTTGCCATATGGATCACGAAGATCTATTATCCAGTTTGTGGCTCCTATTTCAAGCAGTCCGTTTCCCAGATCGAGAAACGATAGTGGGGTTTTAGAAACCAGGTAGCCCAAGTCCTTATCTTGCCGCCAAAAAAACAACTCACCCCTCTGGCTTTGAACCGGACTTTTGGTATCGTATATCTTGTGACGCAGCCTGGTGGTGAAAAGGGGAAAATGGCCATAAACTGTCATGGAGATTTCCTGGCCATAGTGTTTCGATGTCTCTTTAATATTCTTCATGTCTGTTTCGATACTGAACTGAGGTCGCTCGATTCCGATTTCCTTTAATAGCTTAAGTGCTTGAGAATTTAGGATGTTTAACTCATATGAAGAGGTGAGTCTCGCTCCCTTAAATGGTAATGCGAGGTGGCCAAGATTTGATATCTGAAACCTTGAAAAGCCCATATCCCTGGCCCTTTTTATAAGGGATTCAAGACTGGATAGTTGATATTCGAAACAAACAGGAGGCAAGTGCCAAGTTATTTTCCTTTTTATACAGGTGTTGACAGACATCCTGGATGCAGAGTCAAGATTTTTTTTGCTTAAAATAAAAAGGAAGCTTATTTTGGTATGTTTGGTTGCATAATTTTGCAATTTACTGAAATCATTTAAAAAAATAGTTACAGACGGTTCTGTGATCTTATTTTTTCTTTGATTGGGTGGTGGTTTCAATTGTGAAATGACCTTTTTTGCCTTGATATAGGCCTTGTCATGATAGTTTCTGTGTCTTGATTTATGTAATGTGCTTGGTTGCCTGTTTCTATTTTCAAGTTCTTTGGTATCGAATTTAAATACTAAGGCGCCAGTGAGCGTATTTTTCATATCCTCTGGTACTGTCTCTGGACGTATCTTAAGCAATCCCCTTGGTGTTGCAGATTCCACACGTGCAGAAAATTGCCTGTCATTGTCTTTTAGAACGATCCTTATCCTGTCACCCTTGGTGATATTTTTTTTACCGCCAACTTGGATAGTTCCATTTTTGTATGTAATGATTTTGCCAATAAACATGCCTGTATTTGCGGTCCGTGTAGGACAGATGAGGTCCTTAGGGTTCGAGCTTAAATAGAAGCCTTTGCTGAGGGGTCGCCCCATGGATTTGTCTATGTGATCAACTGCTACTGATAAGGCCTTCTTCCGATCGCGGCCATCTGCGTCAAGGATGGTCCTGTATGCCTTTACTACATGATATACATAGTTGGCTGGTCTTAACCGGCCTTCTATTTTCAGTGAATTTACCCCTATATTTGCAAGTGCTGGGATTAACTCCAGTGCACAAAGGTCTCCCATAGAAAAGAAGGTGCCCTTTTTCCCATTCCATTTATATATCCTACGGCATGGCTGTACGCAGCGTCCTCTAATGCTGGACTTGCCTCCGTGGAAACTGCTGAATCTGCAGAGACCTGAGATAGAAAAACACATGGCCCCATGAATAAACACTTCAAGCTCCATAGAAGATCTGACAGCTATGTGTGCGATCTCTTTGAGGGTGAGTTCCCTGGCGAGCACAACACGAGAAAAGCCAAGACGCCTGCATATCTCTATTCCTAGGCTGTTGTGTACTGTCATTAGCGTACTGGCATGAAGACGTAGTTTGGGAAAGTGCCTTTTGGCAAGACGAAGGATGCCAAGGTCTTGGATGATCAGCGCATCAACCCCTATTTCTTGCAATTGAGAAAGAAGAAGCACGCATTGGGGGATTTCCTCTTCTTTCATGACCGAGTTAAGGGCCACAAATAGTTTAACCTTCTTGCTGTGTGCAGTTTGGGTAAGGTTTGCTATCTGTTCTACTGAAAAATTTTTGCCATAGGCCCTGGCATTTAGTATTTGCGGACTCACATATACGGCATCTGCTCCTGCCTCTAATGCTGCAGAAAATGCCTCCATTGTCCCTGCAGGTGCAAGTAACTCCGGTATGTTACGTTGCCGTCTTTGGGTCCTTTTTTTCTTTTTGTTCATAAGGTCGGTATCTTGTTAGACTGCAATGAACATCGGGTTTATATGTTGAAATTAAAAAATAAGGCAAAAAAAAGCCCCTGCCAATGATTTGCAGGGGCCTGAATTGTTAATAGTCTTGCTAATCGGCAGCTACTTGTTGTGTGGTGAGGCCTCTGGATGAAATGGAGTAATCTTGGTCCCTTGGAGTCCTAGACCCGCCATTAGTCCTTTTTGACTAAAAATAAACGCATATATGTCCTTTTTGGTTGTTGTAGTAGTGATATTTTTGGCAGTTCCTGCATCAACGACCACAATGCTTGGCCCCACGCCTATCTCCCAGCCATTACTGTTGAGAATGTATTTAAGGGCATCGTCTGTCATGAAAAAGAGGGCATAACCAAATGACTGGACCCCAGCCTGAAGGCCATAAGAAGCTCCTACGCTCTTGAAGTAGGCCACAGATCGTCCGTTGACTTTTAGAGCGCCTTCTCCATACTGTCCTCCGACAATGAAACCTGCCTTATAGATTTTGGGAAAAACCAGTATGCCTTTTGCCATCTTGGCAAGCTGGCGGGCCTCCGGTGATTTGGCAAATAGATCTTGAAGGGCCTTGTCAACGCTTTGATCAATTTCTTGGGCAGTAGAGGCAAAGGTGAGGGTAGGGGTGGTTGCCAAAAGCAACAGTGTAAAAAGACTTATTAAGAGCCTTTGAAAAGAAAGTTTTTTAATTTCCATAATACATACCTCCATTATAACTTTAAGCATGGCAAAAACTACCAGCTGTAGGCAAGGCCTAGGCCTCCGATCCACTGATTGGAAGAGCCACGTTTGTCAACCACTGGACTGTCGTCTGCATCACCCATAAGACGTCTGTACTGCACGCCAGCCGCTACATGCCAGGTTGTATTAAGATGCATTACAAATACAGGGTTGATTCTTATGTCCTTCACACCACTGTCTGCGTCAAAGACCGGAAGGCCTGTCTTAATTGCGTCTTTTTTGTCAACGCCAAAATAGGTCTTCATATAGTTGTCGCTTGCGTAACACAGGCCAACCCCAAAACCAAAGTCAAACATCTGGGAAAGCGGATACCAAAATCTGGTGCTGGCGGTAATTGTATACCCATCATGTTCATTCCCTACATCTGTAAGAAAGTCAACGTCTGCAAGAAAACGTTTGCGAGGATTGTTTTGGTCAATGAATTCTACGCCAACAAAGCCTCCCGCTTCGATAGTGTCGTCGATCTTTTTCATTTTCTTTACAACAGAGTCATCCACATCATGATCTCTGCCCCAGTGGTAGTTGACCGATGGCCCGAGGCGGAACCAGGAGTGGTCTATAAGGTTTATCTGTAGCTCATAACCCTTTATGAGTATATACTGTTGATGTCCTTTAAACTGAAATCTTGCAAAGGGAGCAACTCCAATCATGTAATCATCCGAGCCTTCATAGTCTGGGGCAAATCCTACGCCAAGCCCAAAGACCCTTGGCATGTTATCAATTACGAGATTCATATCTGCTGCAGATACCCTCTGCATAGGGATAACCAGCGAGACCGCCAACAAAATACAGCTCCAGAGACATACGCCTGTCTTGATTTTATGCATGTTTCCTCCATCTTTTGTTTTTGACATTTTTATTAAGCAGTATTCCGCAGACTAATATGGCCTATAGGCATTGGCAAGCTAATTAACGTTCTTGGTAATAGTAATTTTGAGTTCCATACTTAATATTGAGAATAAATGAATAGCGCTTCAATTGCTTTTGAAATAAATTTTTTAGCTTACACTATACAATATTTGTTGAAGCTCGTTGCGTAATAAATAAATTTTCTACTGACTACTTGTCATTTATTTGAATATCGTATAGCCTTTAAGTAGCTCTGCAACTTGTCAGGGAGGGGAGCAGATGAAACGGTTTGTTTGCAAGGTTGCATGTATCCTTGTACTGGCAGCCCTTGGCATTACATTACCAGGTTGTGGGGACAAGGAGAGAAAGCTGGTCCGCTATTCATTAAAGCCAGCCCCCCTTTTTGACTTGTCACATTGCTACAGTAATTCTAAATGGCGCAGCAATCTCAAATACCTCTATCAACCTCTTCCCAAACCTCTAAATGATGCCAAGATAGTGGTAAACAAGAAGAGACACATCCTCTATCTCTTTTCAGGAGATACATTGATGAGGATCTATCCCATAAATCTTGGCCCTGATCCATTGAATGACAAGATAAAGGCAGGGGATGGCAGGACTCCAGAAGGCAGATACTTTATCTGTAACAAGAATCCAAAGAGCAAGTATTACAAGTCCCTTGGTATCAGCTATCCTTCAAAAGAGGATGCCAAAAGAGGGCTAGAGATGGGCTTTATAAGCAAGAAACAGTATGAAGCGATTGTCTATGCCATCGACCATGGCAAGAGGCCTCCATGGTTTACAAGGCTTGGAGGAGCTGTGTGTATTCATGGCGGTGGTATAGGCTGGGACTGGACAAGGGGTTGTATTGCCCTGAGAAATGCAGATGTTCAAGAGTTATTTGAGGTTACAAGGGTTGGCACACCTGTAATTATAATTAGTGGTCTTCCAAAAGAGGAGAAACGCATTCCTCAAAAGCCGTCTCTTCTCACCACTGCTAATAGTGTACATAAACATAGGTCCCTGGATTAGAACGGGAAGACTTGATGAATCTCTTATTCGATGTCTTGGGTAGTGTCCAGTTAAATAGCCAATAGGCATCTCTTGGAGCAAGATTGACACATCCATGGGATTGTTTCATCCCAAAATTGTCATGCCAATAGGCTCCATGCATTGCAACTCCGGCAGAAAAGTACATGTGGTAGGGTACGTCTTCCAAAAAGTAATAGTCTTCCCCCTTTTCCCCTCCACTCATTTTTGCCATCCGTACCTTGCCCCATATTCTGAAGAGTCCTGTTGGCGTCTCAAATTCAGGTAACCCAGACGATATTAGAGTTGCATAAACGAGTCGATCTCCTTCAAATGCCTCCAGCACCTGTTCATAAAGGTTAATGTCTATCCATTTGGCCTTGGCAGGGACCTTTGAGGGTCTTTGAGGGTGGGTTATTAGGGCTATTCTCCTACCGTCTATCCACTTGTTTGTAGCAAGTTTAAGCCACTTTTGCCCATTGACAAATTTGATGTCCGCAATTTTTACAAGGGTGTGCTTTTCTATAAGTTCTCCGTCAATATATTCTTGTTTGCCTGGTGTTCTGGATGTATAGGTATCTAGGACTAACCATCCGTAGCTACCATTCAGTGGTAGTTCCTTTGTGTTTATGCCTTTGAATGTTGAAACTTGAAAAAAAGATAAATAATCGGCTTGGATAAACTCATTCTGATTTATGTAATACCAGGTGAAGTTTCCTGAATTTATAGCCATGGGGCTTTCAAGAGACACCCAAATAAAGCCGCCGTCCAGGTAGCGTACCGGTTTTTTCTCTTTAAGGCTGCTCCAAGCACCCTTAAAAACCGGAGCAGGCTGTGTAGTTACCTGTGCGTAATCACAAGGAAGAATGTTTCTATGTTCTTTCCAGTCAAAAGAGGTATCGGGTAGTATTTTGATGACCTTGTCTGTTTGGTTGCCGTCTAGTTGGCTTGACTGATTGGTGTGGTTAACCTCTTGGGAAGCGTTTCCTGCAACCGGTGCATTTTGTGACACCGTAGTTGTATTGGCGCTAGAGTTGTTGAGTGCGGCTAAAATGCCTGGAGAAATATCTGGCACAACAAACATAAAAAAGGCAACAAAGTTGACAATGACATAAAATTTTGCCTTCATACCAATCTCACCCCTTTATGACAGCAAGAGGTTTTAGCCTGGCGACCTTTTGGGCAAGGCCTGATCTGTGCGTGGCCTCAACCACCCTTTCAACATCTTTGTAGGCCTCTGGGGCCTCTTCTGCTGCACCTCTCATACTTGCTGCCTTAAGTATTATTCCCCTGTTCCTGAGGCTGTTTATTACACTTTTGCCCTTCCATTTTTTAATGGCGGCTCTCCTAGACATGGACCGTCCTGCTCCATGACAGGCACTGCTCCAGGCAAGCTCTTCGCCTGTTTTTGTTCCTGTCAATATGAAGGAACAGGTGCCCATGGTTCCTCCTATAAATATCGGTTGCCCCACCTTCCTATAGGCCTTAGGTAGCTCTTTGTGGCCAGGGCCAAAGGCCCTGGTAGCTCCTTTCCTGTGTACATAGAGCTTGTGCATTTTATCATTAACCAGATGCTTTTCAAGCTTACATGTATTGTGACTTACATCATAAATGAGTTGACATGATGCACCAGGAACAATCTTTTTGACAACTTGGCTGGTTAAGTGGCCAAGAACCTGTCTATTGGCCAAAGCACAGTTTATGCCGCATCCAACTGCCTTGAAGTAGTCCCTGCCTTCTGGAGATTTTATCGGTGCGCATACGAGTTCCCTTTCTCGTATTGGGATATTATATTTTTGGGCTGCAGCACCAAGGATCTGTAAATAGTCGGTTCCAATTTGATGGCCAAGGGCCCTTGAACCGCAATGTATTGAAATAACCACATCATCTTTTTCAATTCCGAAGGCACTGGCGGCCTCTCTGTCAAATACTTCCTCAACAAATTGGATCTCAAGGTAATGGTTGCCGGATCCAAGGGTTCCTATCTGTTTTTTTTGTCTTTCCTTGGCAGTAGCAGATACCTTGGAAGGGTCCGCATCTTTGACCCTGCCATGTTCCTCTATAAATTCCAGATCATCATGATGCCCGTATCCTTTCTCAATTGCCCATAAGGCACCATATCTAAGGACATCGTCCAACTTAGATACCGTTAGCTTTATCTTGCCAGTTGAACCGACACCAGCTGGAATGGATCGGAAAAGTTCATCTATAAGCTCTTGCAGTTTGGGAAGAAGTTTTTGTTTTTTTATATGGAGTCTATGGCATCTAACGCCGCAAGATATATCATAGCCCACTCCCCCAACCGATATGACGCCGCCTCGGTCTGGATCAAAGGCTGCAACTCCACCTATTGGGAAACCATAGCCCCAGTGTGCATCAGGCATGGCCATTGCTGCTTTAACTATTCCAGGCAGACAGGCAACATTTGTGAGTTGTGTATAGACCTTATCGTCCATTTCTGTCAGTAGTGTGGCGTCTGCAAATATAAGAGCTGGCACCCTCATCTCTCCGCTTTGAGGTATTTGCCAAACGCATTCTGAAACCCTTTTAAACCTGCTACTGTCCATTGGTTGCCTCCTTGTTTTAGACGTCAACAATACATTGGGCAATCCAAAGCCCATCCTCTTTTTTGACAACAGCCTCACTAAAAGTTGCCCCTTTTACTTCTATACCCCGTCCGTGTTTTTCTAGGGACCACGTCTCCCCAAAGGCATTTCCAAAAAGAGAGGCATCATTAATGCAAACCCTAAAGTCACCAAATACAAGTCCTTCGATATCGGAAATGGCTATAAGGGTATTAATCCATGCGACAAACAGACCGGTGAGGTCATATGAGCTGCAGTTTATTTCCCTCTTCTCTTTAATGGCTATGGCGGAAATATCCTCCACGATTAGGGAAAAAAGGGCACGGGCTCCGTTTTCAAAGGCTTCTTCAACACTTTGCCCTATCCCTCTGATTCCTATGTCTGCTATATGGTCAAAGGTTTGCCATTCAGGTGTTAGCTTCTCCATGTTCTGCGGCCCCATTCTATCCAACCCCAAGTAGAAAGGCCTGTAAATACAACAAACAGTGCTGCTTGGGCATATATTCCATGATATATGTTTACGGTTATCCAGCCTATATTTGCAAAGGTATAAATGGCAAAGCTCGCCCTTTTTTTCTTGATGTTCAATACGGCTGCATAGATGCTTATGGCTGTAAGGGTCCAAGGAAGATAGGTGGTCATGATTTGGTTGAGAATCTGGCCTTTCACTTTAGGCTACCTTGTTAGAATTGCTTTTTTGGTCAATAATGGCGTTGCATTAAAAGAATAATTCTTGAAATATTAACTGCATGTCTGGCGCTTATTATCCTAGCGCATATCGTTTGTTGAATCGATGCATCTAATCTTTA
>Ga0256914_1000161_pt1 | contig 64378 bp, 70 predicted proteins | sample HulkmetaG_FD_191571 | JGI IMG/M metagenome (GOLD analysis project Ga0256914, IMG submission 191571) | Hydrothermal chimney microbial communities from Main Endeavour vent field at the Juan de Fuca Ridge, Pacific Ocean - Hulk | ecosystem: Environmental > Aquatic > Marine > Hydrothermal vents ...
AAACGATCCGCACCGGCAGGCCTCCCCTTGTTCGGTTCCGTGCACGGATATCGTGATCGACCCGTGAAGGAAGGGGCGGTGGAACCCCGAAAGGATCCGCAGAAGGCGAACGAGTCTTCCGGGGATCTTTTCTCGGTGGCGAATCTCGTCGGAGCGGTCCGGGGTGAATGGGATCGTCGGACGATGGGTTCGGTGTTCAGGGAGCTGCATGGACCGGCCGCGAAATTGGGTACAATACCACCCGAAATCGAGTGACCGGGTCTCTTTCGGCCCGGAGACGAGGGGGTTTTCATGATCGTCGACACCCACTGCCATCTCGACGATCCGCGTTTCGACGAGGATCTTGCCGAGGTGATCGAACGGGCGAAAACAGAAGGGGTTGGAGGGTTTCTGGTTCCCGGGGCCGATCCGCGGACGCTCGGGAGGGCGCAGGAGATCGCCCATGCCTATCCCGAAGTCTTCTATGCGGCGGGCGTCCACCCCTACGATATCGAAAGATACGACGAAACGCTCCTGCTGGAGCAGTTGAAGGATCCGAAGTGTATCGCGGTGGGAGAGTGTGGTCTGGACTACTACCGTCTCCCCGACGACGCCGCGCAGGCACATGAGATCGTGGCGGAGCAGAAGCGGGTCTTCGGCCGGCAGATCGAGCTGGCCAAACGGGTCGGAAAGCCGCTGATCGTCCATATCCGGGAGGCGAGCGCCGATGCGATGCAGATGCTGCTCGACCACGATGCGGAGAGGGTCGGCGGCGTGCTCCACTGCTACAATGCCGACGAACGGCTTCTGGAGCTGGCGGATCGGGGCTTCTACTACGGCATCGGCGGTGTCGTCACGTTCAAAAACGCCAGGAAACTCCCGAGTCTGCTTCCGAAGATTCCCCCGGAGCGGATCGTATTGGAGACCGACGCCCCCTATCTCGCACCCCACCCATACCGCGGAAAACGGAACGAGCCGGCCTATACGGTTTACGTTGCGGAGCGGATCGCCGATATTCTATCGATGAGCTTCGAAGAGGTGTGTGCCCTGACGACACGAAACGCCGGGAGGCTCTTTAAACCGTTTGCTACCTGATAGATGGTATACTATTGTCCGTTACGACGCGGCTCGAGAGGTTTTTGCCCATCGATGGGGCGGGGTTTCCACCCCGCTGCGGTGGTCTCTTGGAAGCCGGCGTGGCCCGGGAGTCCGCTCACCGGGCCAAAGAGACTATTTCGGGAGAGGGTGTGAAATATCTGCTGCTCATGATCGCGTTGGCAGGAACCATCCTGCACGCTTCGCTTTTCGTCGAACCCCAGTACGGGGACGATATCAAGGTACTCCAGACGCTCGATATCGAGCCTTCGTTTCTGCGCGACCCCATCTTCATGCAGCTCAAAAACAGGCTCTCGACGGTGAAGAAACACCACTATCTGAAGATGCTCGAGCGGGGGGCTCCCTATATTCCGACGCTGCGCAAGATGATCCACGACAGCGGCATACCGCCGGTCTTTCTCTACATGGCGATGGCGGAGTCGCATTTCGACGCCCATGCCCTCTCCCACGCGAAGGCTTCCGGGCTTTGGCAGTTCATGCCCCAGACCGCCAGGAGGTACGGGCTCAAGATCGATCGCTACATCGACGAACGGCGCGATCCGATCCGATCGACCGAGGCGGCGATCGCCTATCTGAAACGGCTCCACAAACTCTTCGGAAAGTGGTATCTGGCCGCACTCGCCTACAATTGCGGGGAGGGGCGGGTGCTCCGGGCGATCAAGAAGGCTGGCAGCGACGACCTGCACGTGCTGCTCGACGAGAAGAAGCGGTATCTGCCCCGTGAAAGCCGACACTACCTGAGGAAGATACTCTCACTCGCGCTCGTGGCCAACGATGCGAGTATGCTCTTTGCCGATGTCGCCTCCTACACCTTCAATCGCAGCGAGGGGAGCAGTCTCGTGCGGGTGGAGGTGAGCGGCGGCGAGACGCTCGAACATATCGCTTCGCGGATCGGGATGAAGAGCGAAGAGCTCCAGAGGCTGAATCCGCAGTTCAATTACGGGTTCACCCCTCCGGTCGAGAAGGCGCAGATCAATATCCCCTACAGCATGTTGACCCGTTTCAAAGAGTCCTATCGCCCCGGAAAGCAGAAAAAGATGTTCCTGGTGCACCGGGTGAAGAAGGGGGAGAGCCTCAGCAAGATCGCCTATCGTTATGGAATCAACTACAAGATGATCGTCAGTTTCAACCGGATGCGCAAGCCGGTCATCTACCCGAAACAGGAGCTCATCATCCCGGTTCCGAGAGGGAGCCTGAGGCACTACAGGGTCAAGAAGGGGGACTCCATCTACAAGATCGCCCGCCTTTTTGGCATCAAGGTCGCTACGCTCAAGGCACGCAACGATCTTAAAAGCAACATCATCCATATAGGGGACAAGATTGTCATCCCGAACTAGTCGCGCTCTTCTTCTTGCCGGAGCGCTGCTCCTTTTTGGTGGATGCGGGGGAGGGCAGCCCTATCCTCCGGGCTGGGAACCGGCGCCATCCACGCCCCGCTCGTCGGAGGCGATCCACAGGGCGACGCTGCGCCCCTATACGGTCCACGGGAAGCGCTACTACCCGACCGTCGTCTCCGTCGGCTGGAAGCAGGAGGGGATCGCGAGCTGGTACGGGCCGGACTTCCACGGCGGCACCACCTCCAACGGCGAACGATACAACATGTACGCCATGACGGCGGCCCACAAGACGCTTCCGATGAACACGATGGTGCGTGTCACCAACAAACGCAACGGCCGCTCCGTCGTCGTACGGATCAACGACCGCGGTCCCTTCGTGAGTGGGAGGATCGTCGATCTCTCCTATACGGCCGGAAAACGGATCGGGATCGACAGGAGCGGTACGGCGCCGGTGACGCTGGAGGTACTCGGATTCGACTCTCTGATCGCTTCGGTCGCCGCGAAGAAGGGAAAGATTTCGAAGCGGGAGGTGGTACTGAGCGGCTTCGGCGTACAGGTGGGCTCGTTCAGGCGTCTGGAGGGGGCGCGGCTCTACAAACAGAGATACGACAACTTCGAAGGGCGCTACCGTACGAAAATCATGAAGTTCATGGTGGATGGAGCGCCGCTCTACCGTGTCTGGATGACAGGTTTCAAGAGCGAGGCCGAAGCGAAAGATTTCATCAGGGCCTGGAACATTCCGGGCGCATTTATCATAAGGGGATGACGGAGATGATAGAGAAGAGAAGAGAGACGAAAGAGACGAAGATCGTTCTGAAGCTCGATATCGACGGAAGTGGAGCGTCGAACGTGTCGACGGGAGTCGGCTTCTTCGACCATATGCTCGAGAGTTTCAGCAAACATGCGCAGATGGATCTGGAGGTGGAGTGCGACGGGGATACGCATGTCGACGACCACCATACGGTCGAAGATGTCGGCATCGTCCTGGGGCAGGCCCTGAAGGAGGCGGTCTATCCGCTCCGGCGTGTCGAACGTTTCGGCGATGCCGTGGTGGTTATGGACGAGACGGCCGTGACGTGCGCCATGGATCTGAGCAACCGTCCCTACCTGGTCTACGAGATCGGTGTCGAAGGGAAAGTGGGAACGTTCGATACGGAGCTGGCCGAGGAGTTTTTCCGGGCGCTCACCTTCAACGCCTCCTTCACGGTCCATATGGAGGCGTTGCGCGGCAGGAATCGGCACCATCTCGTCGAAGCCGCGTTCAAGGCGTATGCGGTGGCGCTCCGGCGCGCTCTGGCTCCAAACCCGAAAGCGGGTGTGCCGAGTACGAAAGGTGTGCTTTGATCCAGCTGATCGTACTCGATGTCGACGGCTGCATGACCGACGGGAGGATCGTCTATACCGCCGCGGGAGACGAGATCAAGTCGTTCAACGTCAAAGATGGTTTCGCCATCGTCAACTGGGTGGCGATGGGGCGCCATGCGGCGATCATCACGGGACGCAGATCGAAGATCGTCGAGCGGCGGGCGAAAGAGCTCGGGATCACGCACTTCTACCAGGGGGTCGAGGACAAGCTCGCCCGTCTCGAGGCGCTCTGCGGCGAGCTGGGGATCACGCTGGAGGAGGTGGCGGCGATCGGGGACGATCTCAACGACTACAGGATGCTCCAGGCGTGCGGCCACTCTTTCGTACCGGCCGACGCGATGCACCATGTCGCCCGGGTCGCCGACACGGTGCTGAGTCGGAAAGGGGGAGATGCCGCGGTGCGTGAAATGATCGAGCTGCTGATTCTCAGAGAGGGGCTCGAAGAGGAGTATCTTTCACGGTGGGTCTGAGCATCAAACATCTTCTTCTGCTTCTTCTTGCGGCGACGCTCGCGGCGATCTTCTTTCTCAAGCCGCACAAGGTGGGTACCGTCGAGAAAAAGGGGATTCCGCAGATCATGTTTCTCGATTTCGAAAGTTTTCGGATCTCCAGGGACGGGGTGGAGAGTATCGGGCGGGGGTTGATGGCGGAGAAGTTCGGCCGGATCGTGAAGATCAAGGCGCCCTATTTCCGCAGGCTCACTCCGCACGGAATCGAGACGGTCGAGGCGAAAGAGGGGATCTATACCGAGAAGAGGAGCCTGCTTTTCAGTCGTGATGTCCGACTCGTCCGGGACGATGGATGGCGTATCACGACCAACAGGGTCTTTTATGATCTGAAGAAGAGAGTCTACACGACGCAGGGGGCGCCCTTCGTCGCCCACTACGGTCGGAGCGTGGTCGAGGGACGGAATATGGTTTATTATCAAAAAAGTGGTACAATCATGGCCGACTCCATCAAAGCGAATATCGCAGACGAGGATATCTAGTTGAAAAAGATTCTGACATCGCTTTTCTGTGTGGCGGTGACGCTTCTGGCCGCGGAAAACGTCGAAATCACCGCGGACCATTTCGAAGCGAGCCAGACGAAGAAGGTGACCGAATTCAGGGGCAATGTCCATATGAAGAAGGGGAGCGACGAGCTCAACGCCTCGAAGGTGATCGTCTATTTCGACGACGAGAGAAGGCCTCTTCGCTACGAGGCGATCGGCGAGAGTTCGTTCATCATCCATATGCGGAGCGGGCAGTACTATGTCGGCAGGGCCGACCGGCTCGTCTACTGGCCCGGAAGAGAGCTCTACGAACTCTTTGGAAACGTCGTCCTGAAAGAGCCGAAGCTCGAACGGACGATTCTGGGCGAAAAGGTGCTGGTCGAAAAGAGTACGGGCCGCGCCAACGTGGAGGGAGAGACGGGCAAGCCGGTCAAGTTTATCTTCAAAGTGGAGGAGTCCGATGCCGGCGAGAATCGTTGACGCCTCCTTCGTCACATCGGCCAGCCGTGTGGAGGAGGCTCCGGCCGAAGGGATCGGAGAGGTCGTCTTCCTGGGGCGCAGCAATGTCGGGAAGAGTTCGCTGCTCAATTCGCTCACCCATCGGAAAAACCTCGCCAAACGTTCCTCCACCCCGGGGAAGACGCGTCTTATCAACTATTTCGAAGTGGTCTACAAGGACGATGAAGCCGATCGGAAGTCGACCCTCCACTTCGTCGATCTGCCCGGTTTCGGGTATGCCAAAGTCTCCAAGAGTATGAAACAGGAGTGGCAGAAGAGTCTCAACCACTTCATCAAGAACCGCAGAACGATCCGCCTTTTCGTTCATCTGCGCGATGCACGCCACCCCGACGAACCGATCGACGACGACGTAAGAGACTACATCCACGGGTTTATCCAGCCCGACCAGTGTTACCTGGAGGTCTTCACAAAGTCGGACAAGCTGAACCAGAAGGAGATGGCGAAGATTCTCAGGGAGCATCCGGGTGCGCTGCTGGTCTCCAATCTGAAAAAACGGGGAATCGAAAAACTCGAATCGCTCATCTTCGATATCGTCATCCGGGGTGCGGCGTGTCGGTGATCTTCGCGAAGCCGCTCCTTACCGACATTCCCTCGATGCAGGAGATCGTCCGGAAAGAGGTCGAGGAGGGGATCATCCTGCCGCGCAGCGACGATGAGCTGGCGACGAACATCCGCTCCTACACGATCGCCGTCGACGAGGGGAGTGGCGAGCTGCTCGGCTATGTGGCGCTCCATATCCACTCGATGCGTCTCGCCGAGATCCGCAGCCTCATCGTCAGGGAGGGGCACCGCCACAGGCGGATCGGCAGCAGGCTCGTAGAGGAGGCTGTCGAGGAGGGGCGGAGGCTGAAGGTGAGGGAGGTGCTGGCACTGACCTACATGGGAAGATTCTTCGAGCGTCTCGGTTTCGTCGAGATTCCCAAGGAGTCGATCCCCGAACATAAAATCTGGGCGGACTGCATCAAATGCAAATATTTTCCGGTGTGCAACGAGATCTCGTTGATCAAAAGGCTCTGACCCGCTATCTGTGGCTGCTGCCGGTGCTGCTCTATCCGACGATGGAGACGGTCTACCCGCTGCTTCCGCCTCTGCTGGGCTTCGTCTATGTCCAGTGGCGTCGTGCCGTGCGTTCGAAAGATCCCTTCATGATCTTCGTATGGATGCTCTACACACTCGTCTTCGAATCTCTCTGGGGGCTGCCGCTCTACGGTACATGGAGTGTCATGATCGTCACCTTCGTCCTCTTCGACGCCAAGATCACAAAACTGCTGCATATGGATCTCGTCATCAAGGTGTTGAGCGCCCTTCTGTTCGACCTTCTCTACTTTCTCTTCCTCCTGGGGTACGGGATGTTGATGAATGAGAAGTTTCTGGATACGGGGCTGGTCCTGCTCTACTATCTGGCGGCGGATATCGTGGGGGTCGTCCTGTTTTGAAAATCCGTCTGGTCATCGCCCTCTTTCTTCTGGTCTGGATCGTTCTGCTGGTGAGGATCTACCAGCTCACGGTGAAATCGAACACCTACTACGAAACCCTTGCGAAGCAGAACATCATCAAGAAGGAGTGGATTCTCCCGGTACGCGGGGAGATTCTCGACCGTGCCGGAAAACCGATCGCGATCAACAAGATCGGATTCAAGATCCTGATCGACGCCCACCTGAGCACGAAAAGGAGGGATCCTCTTCTCAAGAGGGCGATCGACGAGATCGTTGGGCGCTTCCCGGATCTGAACGCGACGAGGCTCGAGAAGAGATACAGGCGTCTGGACTCTCCCTACCGCCACGATCCGATCGTCGTCGTCCGGTTTCTTCCCTACGAGAAGGTGTTGGCCCACTATACGGCGCTTTCGAGAAAGGAGCATATCTCCATCCGCCCGACCACCAAACGCCACTACCCCTACGGCCCCATGACGGCCCATGTGGTCGGGTTCGTCGGGAAGGCGAACGAGAAGGATATGCGTGAAGACGAAGTGGTGAAGCTGACGATGACGACCGGAAAGAGCGGGCTCGAGAAGTACTACAACCGTTTTCTCGAAGGGAAACCGGGGTACAGGAAGGTGAAAGTGAGTGCGTTCAACAAGCAGATCGGAGTGCTCGAAACCGTTCCCCCGGAAGAGGATAGGGACCTGAAACTCAACATCGATATGCGTCTTCAGGCGTTCATATCGGATCTTTTCGAAAAACAGCACAAATCGGGGGCGGTGATCGTGATGCGCAAAGATGGGGCGATCCTGAGTGCGGGAAGCTTTCCGGCCTTCAACCCCAACGATTTCGTCAGCGGAATCAGCCGAAAGGAGTGGAAGAAGCTGATCGAGGATCTCGAACACCCCTTCACCAACAAACTGATCCACGGCCTCTACCCCCCCGGCTCGGTCATCAAGCCCGGTGTCGCCCTCGCCTTCGTCGACTCCAAGCGGGTCTCTCCCTATACGAAGTTCTACTGCAACGGCTCCATCGAGCTGGGCAAGCACCGTTTCCGGTGCTGGAAGAGTACGGGCCACGAAGAGACCGACATGATCAAGGCGATCAGAGAGAGCTGCGATGTCTACTTCTACAAAGGGAGCCTGCTGGTGGGTATCGACAAGCTGGCCAGGGAGCTGCGGAACATGGGGCTGGGCGAGAAGTCGGGCATCGACCTGCCCAACGAGTTCATCGGGGCGGTACCCGACAAGGTCTGGAAGATGACCAAGTATGGACAGCCCTGGTATATGGGTGAGACACTCAACGCCTCGATCGGGCAGGGGTACCTGCTGGTGACGCCGATGCAGATCGCCCGTTTCACGGCGCTGATGGCGACGGGAAAGCTGCCGACCCCCTATATCGCCGCTTCACTGGGGGAGACGCCGGTGGAACCGAAGGTCGAAGATGTTCTCACTCTGCGTGAAAAGAGGGTACTGCCGCTGGTGCAGCGGGCGATGTACGAAGTGTGCAACCACCCCAAAGGGACCGCCTACGAGGCGATGAAAGGGACGAAAGTGCGTGTCGCCGGCAAGACCGGTACGGCACAGGTGATCGGCATTCCGCAGGAGGAGAAGAAGCGGATGAAAGAGGAGGAGCTCGCCTACTACCACCGATCCCACGCCTGGCTCACCACCTACGCACCCTACCGGAAGCCCGAGTATATCGTCACGATTCTGGTCGAACACGGCGGCCACGGCGGATCGGCCGCCGGACCTATCGCCAAAGAGATCTACAACTGGCTCGTCGATCACGGCTATATCAAGGGGCGCCGATGACCCCGGGAATCATCCGCTGAAGGCGTTTTGCAAAAAGATCGCCAACACGATGAGCAGCATCACGCCCGATGCTTTGGTATAGAGGCGGTTGGCCGTGATGAAGACGAGCATCAGTGTCACGCCGATCATCAGGAAGATATCGAACGAGCCGGAGGCGAGGTCGATCGAGAGGGGGCGCGTCATCGCGGCAGAGCCAAGAACGACGGAGGTGTTGGCCATGTTGGAGCCGATGATGTTGCCGATGCTCATGTCGGCTTTCCCTTTGCGGGCCGCTTTGATACTGACCACCAGCTCCGGGAGGCTGGTACCGAAGGCGATCAGCAGAAGACCGATGACCCATTCGCGTATGCCGAAACTCTTGGCGATATTGGCGGCGCTCTCGATGGCGTAGTCGGCTCCCGCGACCACCAGAACGAACCCGCACAGCAAGAGGGCGAGCGAGCGGCCCCACCGGAATGGCTCTTTTTTGAGATCCTCGTCGATCTCTGCGATCTCCTCTTCGCCGTGGGACTGGATCAGAAAAAGGATGTAGGCCCCCATCATCGCAAAGAGCAAGAAACCGTCCAGGCGCGAGAGCGATCCGTCGAGGATCATCAACGGGAAGATAATGACCGGAAAGAGGAGCCAGGCGCTGTCTTTGAAGAAGAGGTCGCGCTCCGGCGCGATCCGTGAGGCGATGAGAAAGACGAGACCGAGTACGAGCGCGATATTCATGATATTGGAACCAAGAACGTTGGCGACGGCCATATCGCTTTGCTGCTTCAGACTCGCGGAAATGCTCGCGGCCATCTCCGGAAGACTGGTTCCCAGTGCGATGAGGGTCGCCCCGATGATGAATTCGCTGATATTGTAGTGCAGAGCGATCCGCTCGGACTCTTTGATGATGAACTCCGCTCCCCAGATGAGCGCACCCATACTGACGATGAATATGGCAAAATCGATCATCTCTTCTCCTCCGTCCGGACGATGAGGCTTTCGGGCAGTCCGAATCGTCGGATCACCTCCTCCTCCTTGCGGCGCATCTGCCCGCGGTCGGTTTCGTGGTCGTAGCCGAGAAGGTGCAGAAGGCCGTGAATGAAGAGAAGGGCGACCTCCTCATCGAGGGAGTTACCGTACTCCCCCGCCTTTCTGGCGGCGTACTCGACACTGACGACGATCTCTCCGAGCGGCGCGAAGGGGACCGTCTTGAGCGGAAAGCTCAGAACGTCGGTCGGCGCGTCGATGCCCCGCTGCTCTCTGTTCATCCGCCGGATCGTCTCGTCGTCGGTGAACGTGAGCTCGATGTCACGGTCGGTCAGTTCCGCCGCGATGGCATCGAGGAGGTTTTCGTTCGGAACGTAGTCCGTTTCGTTGTGTATCTCAATCATAGCCGCGATTTTATCCAAACTTTGATAAAATTCGGCAACGAAACGGCGAAGGATGGGAATGAAGAAAGCGGTGGTGATATTGAGCGGAGGGATGGATTCGACGACGGCGGCCTATATCGCCCGAAGCGAGGGGTATGGAATCGTAGCGCTCCACTTCGACTACCGGCAGCGGACCCAACGAAGAGAGCGTGAAGCGTTCGAGGCGATCTGCGACGCCCTTGGGGTGAAGAACCGGTATGTCATCGACCTTCCGTTTTTCGCACAGATCGGCGCTTCGGCGCTGACGGACACCTCCATCGACGTGCCCACCGGCGGTATCGAGGAGGGGGTACCGGTCACCTACGTACCGTTTCGCAACGGCATCTTTCTCTCCATCGCCGCGGCCGTGGCGGAGAAGGAGGGGGCCGAAGCGCTCGTGATCGGGGTGGTCGAGGAGGACAGCAGCGGCTATCCCGACTGCCGGGAACCCTTTATCGAGGCGATGGAGCGGGCGATCGATCTCGGAACGAAGAAGGAGACGAAGATCGTCATCAAAAGACCGCTGGTCCATCTGAAAAAAGAGGATATCGTCAAGACGGCCGTGGAGTACGGCGTACCGCTGGAGCTTACATGGAGCTGCTACCAGGACGAGGAGGAGGCGTGCGGTCTGTGCGACAGCTGCCGGCTGCGGCTCGAAGGGTTTCAAAAGGCGTCGCTTAAAGACCCGATCCGCTACCGCGGATCCTCTAGCGCTTCGTGAAGTTCTTTCGCAGCTTCTGGTGACACCCCACGCACTGGTTGAAGATGCCGGTATAGGCGGCGGCGATCTTACTGAAGTCCCCGGAGTCATGGACCTGTGCATTCATCATCTTGACATATTTCTGGATCCGTTCGGCGCTCTTTTGGGCCAGAAAGTAGGCGAACTTCGGGTCGTCGGGCATCTGCTTTTTCAAAATCTCGCCGTGGCGTTTGAGAAAATTCTTCTTCGCCTGGCGCATCACCCGGACCCCCATCTCGATCTTGTGTGGATCGTTGTAGATGATCCCTTTTTGGATCCGGTCGAGTCCGGTGGCGAACTTTCGCATGGTGTTTTTCAGGCGTGTCGTGGAAGCGAGATCGTCGCCGTCCAGATCCGCGGCCGCGACCAGTGTGGACGCCAGCAGTGTGGCCGAAAGTATGATCAGGGATTTTTTCATCGAGAATCCTTGGACCGAAATCTGCCCTCCTGCGATATCGAAGGGGGATGCTTTCGGAAAAGATCGGCAGTTTTTTTAAAATGGTGAGAACTCCATGTTCTAGCGGATCGAGCAGAACTTCGTCTCGCTGATCTGCGTCCATGGCTTGATCAGGGCGTAGTAGCGTTCCATCGAGTCGAAGACCCGTTTGAAATCCTCGCTCTTGCGGCTCTGCTCCCGTGCGACCGTCCGCATCGCCTCTTTCGCCGCTTCGACGATCTGCGGTGGGAAGTCGCGGATCTGGATGCCGAGCCCTTTGAGCTTTTCCAGAGCCCTGGCGTTTTGGTCCATGAACTCGTGGTACATTTCGGCGGTCATCGCCTCCGCGGCGTAGCGGATGATCTCCTTGTGTTCGTCGCCGAGCCGATCGAAACGGAGTTTGTTGAAGGTGAGCTCGAGGATCGAACCCGGTTCGTGCCATCCGGTATAGTAGTATTTTGCCACTTTGTAGAATCCCATACGGATATCCAGTGCCGGGCCGACCCACTCGGTGGCGTCGATGGTTCCGCGCTCGAGCGCCGTGTAGATTTCGCCGGCGGGCAGCAGGATCGGATTGACTCCGAGTTTGGCCATCACTTCTCCGCCGAGTCCGGGGATCCGCATCTTGAGACCTTTGAGATCGTCGAGTGATTCGATCGGCCGGCGAAACCAGCCGCCCATCTGGACACCGGTATTTCCCCCGATGAAGGGGTGGAGATTGTAGCGCGCGTAGAGTTCGCGCCACAGCTCGTAGCCGCCTCCATAGCTCATCCAGCAGCTCAGCTCGCTCGCCGTCATCCGCAGCGGTGCGCCGCTGAAGAGGGCGAAGGCGGGATTTTTCCCTTTCCAGTAGTAGGGGCCGGAGTGGAAGCCGTCGATCTGGCCGCTGCTCGTCGCGTCGAAAACCGCCAGCGCAGGGACGAGGACGTTTTTGGGGTAGATCTTGATCTGCAGGGAGCCGCCGCTCATCCGGCGCACCGTATCCGCGAACCGTTCGACACCGGTTCCCATGATCGGAAAGTGGGCCGGCCAGCTGGTGGCGATCTTGAGCGTCACCTTCCGCCGCCGGCCGATACCGATACTCTTTTTCCCTTCGATCTGCTCCCTCGTACATCCGGTGAGCGTCGCCGCCGCCCCGGCGGCCACACCCGCGGCCGCCGCCGATTTGAGAAACTCTCTGCGTTTCACTTCCGCTCCTGTTGCATCGTTACGCGATTATACCATCCAAAACCCCAAAGAGAGAAACGGGGGCGAACGGAGTGAGCCGTGCCGTACCGGCGCGGCGGGCGCTTTGCCGAGGAGAACCCAGCGTTAGCGTAGGGTACGGTGCTTGGCTCCGTACCCGTATTCGCCGGAGGCGAGATCTAATGATAAAACGCAGCGATCACCGCGAAAGCGAGAAAGAACATCAGATGCGAGATCCCCTCCACATAGTTGGTCTCTCCATTGTCGGTGGTCTTCCACGCGAGGATCACCGTCAGAATCAGCGCTCCGACCTGCAGGGAGTTGAAGTCGAGGGTCAGCTGGATATCGGCGAAGGGGGAGAGGAGCATCAGGATCGGGACCGTCAGCAGGATCGAGACGGTCGAAGCGCCCATCGCGATGTTGACGACACGCTGGATCTGGTCGGCCTTGGCCGCCTTGATCGCGGTAAACAGCTCGGGCGAGACGCTGATGATGGCGATCACCAGACCGGCCAGAGCCGCCGATATTTCGTAGTCTTTGGCGATCTGCATACCGTCGCTTGCGAAGATCTCCGCGATGATGCCGATCAGGAAGATCAGGGTGAAAATGATGACGAGATTGACGGGAATGGAGAGCTTTTCGAAGATATAGTCATCCTCTTCCTCCTCCTCCATGCCACCCTGTCTCTTTTTCCTTCGGAGTCGGAAGATGCGGCTTCGGGCCGTCGCCTTGAAGAAGTGGATATGGGTTTTGGTCTGGAAAATGAAGATACTCAGGTAGTAGACCCCAAGGAGGAACGCGATGAGGTAGCTCGCCGTCAGGAGGTTGGCCGAGCCTCCGCTCGAGTAGGCCAGAACGCTCGGAACCAGAAGGGCGACCGAGGCGACCAGGAGAATCGTCGTGTAGGTGCTGGAGGTGTCCTCGTTGTGCTCCTGCTCCTTGAAGCGGAGCCCTCCGACGAAGACGGCGATACCGAGCAGGACGTTCATGTCGACGATGACGGCGGAGATGATACCGCTCTTGACCGTCTCGAGGGCCTGTTCGCCGTGGCTGCTTTCGAGCATGATCATGAAGAGCAGCAGTATCTCCACCGCGACGGCGCTGAAGGTCAGAACGAAGCTGGAGTAGGGCTCCTGGAGCCGCTCGGCAAGAATCTCCGCGATCTCCGAGACGGTGAATGAGAACGACGCGATTCCGAGGCCTGCGAAGAGGACGGCGAGATAGGGAAAACCGTTGAGGTGGAAGACGAGGGCGAGAATACCGAGAATGGTGCCTGCGAAGAGGTCCCAGTAGTTACCGAAAAAGTCCTGTAAGTCCGACGACGAAGGTTCGGAGGTACTGCTCATTTAAAACAATCCTTTGGTGTGGGATGGAGTTCCAGCCGGTCCGCCACGGAAGAGCCGGTCGAAAAACCGGCGGCTCTTCACTCCGACGAGCACGCGATATCCGGGCTTGTCGGAACGATCCCGGAGCTTTCGGAAAAGCTCCTCATCGGACCCGTATGCAACTGTCGCTATTTTTATATCACACCGGAACTTAATTTGCGTTGGTGCGAAGAGTTTACACTCGGTCCATCGTATTGCGCCAAGCTGGGCCCAGCACGTTTGCGGCAACCTCTCGTCGGCGAAGAGAAGTACCCTCTCCCCCTCCCCGAAAGGGAGTGGGCGAAGTTTCGAATCGACGAAAACCGGTTCGAAGGAGGGGGTGTATGCGATCCGGGAGAGTGTATGGGCGAGCCCCTCCGTTTTCAGGATTCCGACCGCATCCGCCAGGAAGGGGAGCATACACCCCGGTACGGGGATCCGGTCGTGGTAGACGCCATCGAGGATGGCGGAGCTCTCAAAGAGCCCCTCCTTCACGATTCGAAGACCGATCGGGGATGATACTCCCGGAGGGGCGGAGACTCCGATCCGGTCGAGGAACCGCCCGTCGGCACTGAAGATCGCACTCTCCGGACGGGAGGTGAAGATCTGTTCGCTCGCTCTCTGCGGATCGTCCGAAAGAGGGATCACCCTGTGATCGGAGGCGACGAGGCGCAGATACTCGAGGACGAAGGGGTCGACCCTGATGAGGTTGCGGGGGTGGATGACGAGCCAGAGCCGCAGGAGTCTTGGCATCGCCGAGGCGAGGCTCTTTACGCGGATCCAGGCCACTTCGGGATCGGTCGGTGTCACCTCCGCGTCTGTGACGATACCGTAGGCCCCGTTGTCGATCGCCTCCCCGATCCCCTCTCCGTTCCTCGCCACGTAGAGCGATCCTCTCGCCGCCCTGTTCGGAGAGAGGACCACGGTATCGAATCGGGAAATGGCGGGTGTGTTGAGGAGACGTCCGCCGGTGACGGCGACGACGTTTTCAAGGAGCATCGCTATCCGATCGGGGTTCCGGCCTTTTTGGGCCTCTCTGGGCGGATGAGGGAGAGCCCCTCTTCATCTTTGGCGGCCAGAATCATCCCCTCGCTGACCATTCCCATCAGTTTGGCCGGTTTGAGGTTGGCGACGACGCAGACCTGCGTCCCGACGAGATCGGCGGGGGAGTACCACTCCTTGATACCGGCGACGATCTGCCGGGGTCTCTCCTCCCCCAGATCGACCTGCAGTTTCAGAAGTTTCTTGCTCTTGGGGACCTCTTCGGCCTCCACGACGCTGCCCACTCTCAACGAGACCTGGAAGAACTGGTCGATGGTGATGAGATTGGCGCCGCTTTCCCCTTCCTCCGCGAGACCCTTTTCCTGCCCGGGCTTTTGCGGGCTTCCGGCCGCTTCCCTGGCCGCCTTTTCGGCGGGTGTCTCAACCAGCGGCTCCTCGATGCGGGGGAAAAGCGGCGGAACCTTCCGGATCGTGAAATCCTCCAGCAGCGCCCCCTCTTTCACGAGGCGAAGGTAGCTGGCATGGTCGATCGTGAAACCGAGGGCTTCCGCGATCGTCTGGGTGGTTTTGGGCATGAAGGGGTGCAGCAGGACCGCCACTTTGGCCAGAATGTTGGCGACCAGGGCGATCGTCGCCATCGCCTCATCCTCCTTTCCCTCCTTCATCTTCACCCACGGCATTCCTGTGTCGATCGCCTTGTTGGCGATGCGCAGCGTCTTCCAGAGCTCCTCGAGGTAGCGGTTGGTCTGGATCTCGTAGAGGTAGGGCTCCACGCTCGAAAAGATCGCCTCGGCCTCCTTCAGCTCCGCCCCATGGTGACGCACGACGTCGGTACCGAGGATGCGGAAGTCGAAATATTTTCCGCTCATTCCGATGATGCGGTTGAGGAGGTTGCCCAGGTCGTTGCCCAGATCGGAGTTGATCCGGTCGATGAGCGCCCGCTGGCTGAAGTCGCCATCCTGTCCGAAGGGGACTTCACGCAGCATGAAGTAGCGGAAATTCTCCAGTCCGTAGGCGTCGGCGATCTCCTTGGGGTCGACGACGTTTCCCTTGGATTTGCTCATCTTCTCTCCGTTTCGGGTCCACCAGCCGTGGGCCGCCACGTGATGGGGGAGCTCCAGCCCAAGGCTCATGAGAAACGCGGGCCAGTAGATGGCGTGGAAGCGCAGGATATCCTTGCCGATGAGGTGGACCTTCGCCGGCCAGTAGTGCATCAGCCTCTCGTCGGTACCGTACCCCAGCGCCGTGACGTAGTTCATCAGCGCATCGAGCCAGACATACATCACATGTTTCGGATCGCCGATCTTTTCGGGCAGTTTGATTCCCCAGTCGAAGCTGGTACGGGTGATGGAGAGGTCGTCGAGTCCACTCTTGACGAAGTTGATCACCTCGTTGCGCTTGCTTTTGGGCAGGATCCGGTCGGGGCGGCTCTCATACCACTCCAGCAGCCGCTCCTGGTACTTCGAGAGGCGGAAGAAGTAGCTCTCCTCCTCGACGATGGAGGTGGAGCGGCCGCATTCGGGACAGAACTCGTCGTCGACGAGCTGCTGCCCGGTGAAGAAGGTTTCGCAGCTGACGCAGTAGTGGCCGCGGTAGAGGTCTTTGTAGATGTCGCCGTTTTCGTACATCACCTCGAACGCCTTCTGGACACCCCTGATATGCTCTTCGTCGGTGGTGCGGATGAACCTGTCGTAGCTGATCTCGAACTCGTCCCAGAGGCTCTTGAAGCGGTTGGAGATCTCGTCGGCGTACTCCTTGGGACTCTTGCCCCGCGCCTTCGCCGCCTGCTCGATCTTCTGTCCGTGCTCGTCGGTACCGGTCAGGAAAAAGACATCCATCCCCGCCAGCCGCGAATAGCGCGCAAGCGTATCGGCGATGATCGTCGTGTAGGCGTGGCCGATATGGGGTACGTCGTTGACGTAGTAGATCGGTGTGGTGATGTAGACTCGTTTGCATTTCTCTTCGCTCATGGATAGACCTTCGGTATGGGTTGGTTAAAAGTCAAAAACTAAACGCTACGGCTTCCAAAAGGGCCCGCACGACCCCTTTCCGTGGCGCACCGGCGCCTCCATCGGAGCGTTTAGTTCTTCGCTCTTGACCTAAAACTCGAATCCTCCCCCCTCTCCTTTGCTCATGCTTTCGTAGACCTTTTTGACGTAGTCGGCGCGGATTTCGCATCCGATCACCTTTTCGCACCCGAGGCAGCTTGCGACCCCATGCTCTTTCTGGCAGGCGGTGAGCCGCTCTCTGGCCTCCTCCCTCGCCAGCTCCCAGCGGTCGAGGCTCTTTTGCTCAGACGCCATAGGCCTCCTTCACCCTGGCGATCTCGTAGCGGCTTCCGAAGAAGCACGGGGTGGTCTCGTGGGGGTCGTCGCACCCGAGCTCCAGGAGACGGCGCCCCCGGTCGTCGATCGCCTCGCCGCCGGCCGTTTCGTAGACGAAGGCGAAAGGGAAGACCTCGAAGAGCTTGCGCAGTTTCCCCGCCGGTTTGTCGGTAGTGCCCGGATAGCTGAAGAGGCCGCCCCCCTTGAGCAGAATCTGGTGCAGATCGGGGACCATCCCGCCGGAGTAGCGCAGCCGGTACCCCTCGGCGAAGAGGGCGTCGACCATCGCCTTGTGGTGCGGAGGCCAGTGCTGCTGGGTGCCGCCGGGGGCGTTGAGCCTGCCCCGCTCCTCGAGGCGTACGGTCTCTTGCTCCATGAAACGGCCGTGGCGGAAGATGAAGTGGCGCACGCCCCCCCTGTAGGCGGTCACCATCTCCAGCCTCGGTCCGTAGACGACGTAGACGGCCGCGAGCATCTTTTCGGCCTGGAAGGCACCGTCGTAGATGCCGAAGATCGAACCCACGCTCAGGTCGACGTCGATGAGGCTCGAACCGTCGAGGGGATCGTAGGCGATCATGTAGCGACCCTCTTCGTGGAGGGTCTCGGCCTCCTCCTTCTCTTCGCTGGCGATCGCTTTGATCGCGGCGATCCTGGAGAACTCCTCGGCGATGATCAGATCGCTCTGGATATCGAGTTTGAGCTGCATATCACCGGTGGCGTTGCACTGTTGGGCGTAGCAGAGATCTTCGTTGCCGATCGCGTCGCGGATGCGGTGGGCGGAGCGTTCGATCGCTTCGAAAACGGGTCCAAGTCTCATCTTAAACGGCCTTTGCGTGGGTTTGGATCCAGGCGACGATCCCGTCGGTGTCGTTGAGGTCGAGGATGTCGATGGTTTCGGGTATCTCGTAGGCGGAGAGGTCGACGGTGCCGTCGACGGCGATCGCCTCGGAGTAGGGGAAGTAGCTTTCGTCGATGGCGCCGCGGAAGATGGCGATGCGCGGCAGCGGCAGGGTCTTGAGCCCCTCGACGAGGAGGTAGTCGAAGTCGTTCACCATCGCGATCACCTCTTCGATGCTCTTCTGGCGGTGGGAGAAGTAGGTTGTCCGGGTCGGGGAGACGACGACGGTTTCGGCCCCCGTGTTGAAGAATTTCCAGCTGTCCTTGCCCTCCACGTCGAACCGCGCCTTGTCCTTCGGATCGTTCTTGACGATCGCGACTCTGTGGTCGACGATGAGGCGGCGCGCCACCTTTTCGATGAGTGTGGTCTTGCCGCTGTTGGAGGGGCCGGTGAAGGCGACGGCGGAACGTTTTCGCACGGGACTCCTTCCTTTCTGAAAGTTGGGGAGATTATAGCCAAAAAAGTTTTAAACGACGATGTAGAAGGGGAAAAGGGGGATGACAGGGGTTTTGTGTTAGAATTTCGGTAAAAAACCGAAAAGGGGGCACAGGTGTGCTTCCGGTTTGATGAAGGGTCCAACAGGTGAAAAAGCTACGTATCCTGGCGGTGGCGGCCGCGGCGCTGCTTCTGCTCTCTGGCTGCAGCTCGAAATCGTGCAAGGAGGGCATCTTCGCTCCCGACGTCATCTACGAAAAGGCGCTCGTCAATACGCGGGAGGCGCAGATCGTCCGCTCCCTCGAGACGAAGGCCTCCGTCAGCGCGACCCTCGTCAACGAGGTATTCGCCAAAAAGTATCCCTACAGGGACGGTGTCGCCATCTTCCTCGGGGTCGTCACCGAACGAAAGGTACCCGACGACCGTTTCCCGGACTTTTTCCACGTCTCTTTGAACGGGGAGGAGCCTCTGAAGATCGAACCGCTCCATCGGGGAGACGAGCTCTACGAGCTGATGCCCAGCGTCAACCGCTGGGGGCACTACTATCTGCTCATCTTCCCCCCCTCGAACGCCAAACGCTTCAAGATCACTTTCGGAATCGATCCGTACGCTCCGGTTTCGTTAACGCTCCAACGGCCGACTCCACGGAGATAGGCTCCCCCAGGAGCCTCTTGTAGACCAGGTAGTTGGCCAGCACCTTCTTCCCGTAGCGGCGACTCTCGTCGTAGTGGACCAGCTCCATGCTCAGCCACGGTTCGTAGCGACCCTCTCGAAAGAGTCCCCGTTTCGTCAGCATCCGCTTCGTGAAACCGATTCCCCCGTTGTAGGCGTAGGCGATGAAGAGGGGGTGGTACAGGTGGCGGCGCAGATACTTCAGGTGGTCGATCGCGTAGGCGATGTTGGTTTCTGGACGGAACATCGCGTCGAGGTCGAGCGGTTCGCCCCGCTCTTTTGCGAGGGCTTTGACCAGAAAGGGCATGATCTGCATCATTCCCAGGGCGTAGGAGGGTGAGATGGAGGCGGGGATGAAGCGGCTCTCCTGCCGTGCCAGCGCCAGGAGCATCGCCTTCTCGTCCCGACTCAGGGAGGCGTAGGCTTCGGGGTAGGGGATCGGGAAGTAGTGGGTGCGGTAGCCTCCCGCCCGCTCCATGACGAAGCAGTAGTGACCCACGGTAGGGGCGGCCGCGAACCGCTTGGCGTAGTCGATGAGCTCTTCGCCCCTCTTTGCGCGGATCTGCCGCAGGGTCCCGAGCCAGGCGAAAGGGTCGGTGATGTCGAACTCCACCTCACCGTTCGGAAAGTTCGGCTCGACGATGCGGGGCAGAGGAGTCTTCAGAACCTCGTGGGCGTAGAGGGTGTAGATGTTCAGGTCGAAGCTTTGCGAGAGCTTCCGGAGGTAGTCACGTTCGGGGTGAAGTTTCGCCAGCCAGAAGAGGACCTTGTCTTTGTCGAAGCGGTAGTAGGCTTTTTCGTAGGCCAGGGAGAGGTAGTGGCCCGCCAGCGCGCTCCGACCGTGGCGCAGTGCGTTCATCGCCAGAAAGAAGGTGGTCTGGTGGGAGAGTTTCGACGCGTCGATCCCCAGCAAAGAGCGCTGTAGACGCTTCAGGGCGGCGTCGGTGACGATCAGCTTGACCGTCTGGGCGAACGCTCGTCTGGAAGAGAGACGCGCAACGAGTGCCGGGGGGAGGGGACGGTCGAGGTAGGCCCTTCGATAGAGGGACCCGCAACTGTTGAAGAGTTTGAAGAAGAGGTCCGCATCCCCTTTCGCCAGTTCCGAGAAGGGGTCTGGGAGTGTCATCGTTTCGACCCATCGCCGCTCCTCTTCGAAGGGGGCGATCTGCTCCAGTACCCTTCGTTTCCTCGTATCGGAGAGTTTCGTGAATTTGTAGGGGGTCAGGGCGACGAGGGTGCATTCGGGGGTTTCGGCCGGCAGCGCGTCGGGCCCGAGCCGGTAGCACCGTACCGCTTCCTTGAAGCCGGGCTGGGCGCTCTTTTGGGCGAAGCGGCGCAGAATCTTCCAGTTGACCGACTTGACCTGGTAGAAGGCCCTGTCGGCTTCGGCGGGGGTGATGTTCTGGTCGAGATAGCGCCAGATGTAGAAATCCTTCGCGAAGCTTCGGGGCATCCTCTCGATCTGCTCCAGCGTCACCGCCGCCGGCAGAAGAAGCGGCAGGATCGCCAGGGCGAGTGCGATACGTCTCATAGGGATGCGGCGAGCTCGAAGAGGAGTTTGACCAGGAAGAGATCGAGAAACTGCAATCCGATGATGACGATCAGGGGAGCCAGGTCGATACCGCCCACGACGGTGGGGATATAGCGCCGGATCCATGCGTAGACCGGTTCGGTGAGGCGGTAGAGGGTCTGGACGATCGGGTTGTAGGGGTCGGGGCGCACCCAACTCACCAGTGCGGCGATGATGACGACCCAGATGTAGATGCTGATGACCATGTGCAGAATCTGTGCGAAGGCCTGGACAAAGGTGGAAAGTATCATTTGACGATCTCCATAAGGTAGGATTTGAGATAGGGGTAGAGCTCCGAAAGCTCCGGACCCTGGCGGGTGCCGGTGAGGAGCAGGCGGAGCGGTTCGAGGAGCTCGCGGTCCGCGAGGCCGGTTTTCTCCGCCAGGTGGCGCACGAAGGTGTCGAAATCTTCGAAATGGGGAGACTCTTTCACGGCGTCCCGGATCCGGCGCATCGCATCGCCCGATGGACCGTCGAAGGGTTTTGGCGCGAAGATCGCTTCGATCCTGGGTCTGATCTGCCGGATCGTACTCTCCTCGCCGAGGTAGCGTTTGGCCAGTTCCCCGATCGCCGCGTCGGCGAAGCCGAAGGCGCGTGAAAGCTCTTTGGCGTCCATCCGCTTCATATGTTCCACGTTGAGAGAGCGGAGCCTCTCCCGATCGAAGACCCAGTCCGCTTCGCAGAGCCTTTCCGGGTCGAACCGGCCGACCGCTTGATCGAGGGTGGCGATCTGCGCCGGAGTCCCGTTTCCGGAGGGGATCAGGCAGTTGGCGATCGCTTCGGGCAAGAATCCCTCCAGCAGAAGCTCGCGTACACTCGGTAGATCGGCTTTGGATGCGTCGGCTCCTTCGACGTACCGGATGGGTGGCAGGTGGATGTATTCAACCGGCCTGTCGTAGCCCAGCATACGGCGTACATGAATCTGCCTGGGGGTGTTGCCCAGGTGTTCCCGGTCCCGGATGACGAAACCGATGTCCTGGATCATGTCGTCGACGGCGCAGGCGAAATCGGGAGTCGGGCTCTTGTCGCTTCGCAGGATGACGAAGCTGTCGATCTCGTCGGGCTCGAAACGGAGCTCCCCCCCGATCGGATCTTCGAAACAGATCGGCTCCGCCGGCTTTTTGAGCCGGATGGTGAAGGGCCTGTCGATGGAGAGGACCTCCGCGTCGCTCAACGCTTCGCACCGGCCGCTGTAACGGCAGGGGCGCTTTTCACGTTCGGCCGCCTCGCGCTCGGCCTCGAGCTCCCCGTCGGTACAGAAGCAGGCGAAGGCCTTCCGCTCCTGAAGAAGCCTGATCGCCATGTGCTGGTGGATCGTCAGGTTGTGGCTTTGGTAGAGGAGATCGTCGTACTCTATATGAAAGAGCCGGAGAATTTCGAGGATCTCCCGATCCTTCCCCTCCACGTTCCGCTCCGCGTCGGTATCTTCCATGCGGACGACAAATCGTTCGCCCCGCTGCTTCGCGGCGATGGCGTTGACGATGGCGATACGCAGATGGCCGATATGCATATCTCCCGTCGGACTCGGTGCGAAACGGAGCATGGATTCCCTTTTTTGTCTGAATTATATCAAAAAACGCCGCCGTGGGCCGCCGGGCCGGATCGAAGCGTCACAGGAGCGTTCCGATCGGGAACCCCGCCCTTTTGGATGGAGAGGAACGCTCCCGAAACGGTACCGTTTCGGGAGCTTGCGCTCAGTGTCGGGCTTGGTGCGAAGCGCTCGCCGTGCCGTGGCGAAGGCGAAGCGCTTCGACGGTGTCCAGCGCCTCCGTCGCGCTGTGGCCGAAGGCGACGATCCCCTCTTCGTGGCCGGCCATGACGAAAAGCGGCTCTTGGAGGGGGTCGCGGCCCATATAGAGTCGGCGCACCTCCCGGGCCATCTCGGGCGTGCCGTAGGGGACCTCCGCGGTGGTCGGGTAGTCGTGTTGGAGCATATATCGCCACAGTCTCATGGAGTGGATGTGGATCACCCACCCGATCGCCGGGTCGAGGGTGTAGACGGCGGCGTGGGTGAGCGCTTCGCTGCTCGGCCTGGCCGCACCGCGGCTTTCGATGCGAAAGGCCGCCTCGTCGCACCTCTCCACGAGAGCGTAGCCGAAGCCGTCGAGCCGGGGCAGGTGGCCCGTCTGGGTCGCGGTGACGACGAAGCGCGTCTCGTCGAGCCTGCGGCTGACGTTTCCGTACCCCACCCCCTCCCTGACGCCGATGAGCCCAAGATCGAAGAGGCGCTTGCGGATCGGCTCCAGCGGGCTCCAGAGCTCATCGGGGAGCGGAGCGGTGAGAGTATGTTGGAGGGTGTACTTGATGACACCGTCGTTCACAGGAGATCTCCGAACATCCTCTCGATCGCCTCGCGATCCGCACGGCAGACTCCCCGTTCGGTGATGAGGCCGGTGACGAGGCGCGATGGGGTGACGTCGAAGCCGACGTTGAGTGCCGGCGAACCCTCCGGTACGATCCGCACCCTGCGTATCGATCCCTCCGCGTCGACTCCCCGGATGAAGGTGACCTCCTCCTCGCCGCGCTCCTCGATCGGGATCTCCTTCACGCCGTCGTCGATCGCGAAATCGAAGGTGGATGCGGGGAGGGCCACGTAGAAGGGCAGACCGTTGTCGGCCGCCGCGAGGGCCTTGAGATAGGTGCCGATCTTGTTGGCGACATCCCCGTTGCGGCTCACCCTGTCGGCCCCGGTGATGCAGAGATCGACCATGCCGCGCTGCATCAGGTGGCCGCCGGTGTTGTCGGCGATGACGGTGTGGGGGATGGCGCTCTTTTGCAACTCCCACGCCGTCAGGTTGGCCCCCTGGTTTCGCGGGCGGGTCTCGTCGACCCAAAGATGGAGGTCGATGCCGCGCCGGGCCGCTTCGTAGACTGGGGCCAGAGCCGAACCGTCGTCGACGATGGCGAGCCATCCGGCGTTGCAGTGTGTCAGGATCCGTACGGGACCTTTGCCCCCGCTTTCGGCGATCTTTTCGATCAGGTCGGCGCCGTGCCGGCCGATATCGCGGCTCCGGGCGGCATCTTCGTCGCAGATGGCGATCGCCTCCTCCTTCAGGCGCCCGGTCCTCTCCGTCGCCCCGCACTCCCGGGCGACACGCACCATCCGGTCGACCGCCCACATCAGGTTGACCGCCGTGGGGCGGGCCCGACGGATCGCTTCCGCACTCCTTTCGATGGAGGCGAGATCTCCGTTGCACTCCCGCGAGGCGAGGTAGACACCGAAGGCCGCCACGTCGCCGATGACCCCCGCGCCTCGTACCGTCATATTCGAGATCGCTTCGACACATTCTCGGGCCGTCCCGATCCGTACCCACGACTCCTCGAAGGGGAGGATCCGCTGGTCGAGCACCGCCAGGTCGCCGTCGGATTCGAGTCTGAGCGCTCTGTATTCACCCCGCATCACGCCCTCCCGATGATCTCGACGATCTCTTCGACACTCTCGATCCTGTCGTGGGCCATCACCAGTGCGCGCCCCGTCGCCAGTGCCCGCATCATCGCCTCCTTCCGCTCGGCGGGATCGGCGAGGCCGCGGATCTCCTCGACCCCGGCGATCCCGAAGACACGCCGCGCCATCTTGCAGCCGGCGAACCCGGCGCTTTGGCGCAGGATCTCGCGCATGAAGTCGCGCATGAAGGGTTCGAGGTCCCCGCTGTCGAGATAGCCCGGCGTCAGCAGGGCGCTGGAGGGGGTCTGGGCCCAGAGGGCGAGGAATGCCGACTCGAACCGTTTCCACACCTCTTCGACGGTCTCCAGAAGCCAGGTCCGGTACGATTCGCCGCCGCCGCGGTAGAAGTGGGAGATGTAGGCGCTGCCGAGATTGGCGAAGAGTGCGCCGATATCGAAACCGAAGGGGCCGACGAAGGCGAATTCCGGATCGATGACGAAGGTCTCTTCGGCGTTGACCATGATCGAACCGGTGTGCAGATCGCCGTGGAGAAGGGCGTCGGTCCGGTTCATGAAGAGGTATTTGAGGCCGAGCACCCTGCGCTTGAAGGCGACGTCCGCAAAGAGCGCTTCGGCCTCCTTCCGACACTCCGGTTCGATCCGGTTGGTCTCGTTCGGCATGTAGGGGAAGGTGAAGACGAAGTCCTCGGTGAGGCGGCAGAGCTCGGTGTTGGCGTTGAAACGGTCGATGAGACGGCGCTTTTCGTCGCTCGGCAGATGGAGGGATGAACTCCTGAAGAGCGTCTCGGCCAGAAAGTCTGCGATATGCTCTGCGAAGCGGGGGTAGCGGGTCGCTTCCATGAGCCCTTTGCGCAGGATCGTATGGTCGCTCAGGTGCTCCATCACCACCAGGCTCATCGCTTCGTCGGCGTGGTAGAGTCTGGGGGCGTGGCGGGTGTAGCCTTGCAGGGCGCGGATCTCGAAGGTCATCCGTTCCCGCGAGAGGGCGTACCCTTCCCCCGCACAGCGCAGGTAGGGGACCGCCTGTTTGACGATCAGACTCTTTCTCGGCTCTTCGGCGCTTCGTACGACGAAGACGAAATTGAGGTTTCCGTCGCCGATCTCTTCGACTTCGAGGGGTGAGGTGCCGAAAAAGTCGCGGATCTGCGGAACCGCGAGGAGGTATTCCGGAAGGGTCTTCCGGGTCAGTATACGGTAAGGCATCGTCTTCCTTGGGGGAGAAGTTCGGTCTTTGGTGTAATTATACACGATACGAAGCACAAGGGGGAGGTGTTTGGGCCTCTTGTGCCCACAGGCTCTCCTTCCGGCCGTCGATGCAAACGGCGGAGATCCGGACAGGGTGCGGCCGACCGTTCTGTTCGTGATAGCCTCGAAGCCGCGTCGGGGAGGTTCGTTTTGAAGCTCTCTTGGAACGAAAGGGTGTGAAAACGGAGGTGTGTCGCAGGAGGGGAACCGTTCCGATCGCCGCCGTGAAGAGGGGAACGCTTTGAAATGGGGGGCAAACCCGCTATAATGGCAACAGATTTTCAGCGGGATGGCAGATGGACGAACGAGAGTACGACGGGACGTCGATAGAGCATATGATGAACCCCCGCAACTACGGCAGGATCGAAGATGCCGACGGGCAGGGGATCGGGAAGAACCCGACAAACGGAGAAATGGTGATCGTCTATCTGTCGATCGAAGGGGAAAGGATCGTCGATATCCGCTTCCAGGCGAAGGCCTGTATGACGGCGATCGTCGCCGGATCGATCTTTACCGAAACGATCAAGGGATCGACGGTCGAGAAGGCGCGTGAGATGGCCGACCTGATGCTCCAAAAGCTCGAGTCGATGCCCCTGCAGGAGGTGGCCGCCTGCTCGGAGATGGTTGCCGAGGCGTTTCTCGCCGCGCTCGAACACTACGAAGCGCGACGAAAGGATCCCGACACGCCGGTGCCGACACGGATGATCAGCCGTTCGTGCCCGACGACGAATCAGGAGGGAGAAGATGGCTAAACGGCTCTTTACGACGTTGCACGAAGGGTGGCTGAAGCTCCTTTTTACGTCCTTCGCCGTCGAAGACCGCGGGTGGGGAGAGCGACTCCGCGACTACTCGGAGATCCTCTACCGCCATATGCGGTTCGTGGAGACGATCTTCGTGAAAAAAGGGATCGAGTACAGCTACGAGCGACCGCCGATCGAACTGAACTTCTCCACCGAAGGGGAGGCGGCCCGCTTCTGCCACGAGACCCTCGGACGGATCGAGATGCAGCTGAGCCACAGCGGCGATCCGTTGGCGTCGAGGATGCTTCACGACCTGGCCTATATCCGCAGCCGGATGGAGGCCTCTTTCGCCAAAGAGGGCGAAGTACACGCCTTCGACAAGTCGCTGACGTTGGAGCAAAAGCGTCTGGACAAGGCCTCGTTGGATGCCCTGGTCCATTTTCTTTTCGAAGAGAGTTACAAAGAGTACGAGCTGATCGTGATCTACTCCTACGCCCAGACCACCACCCGGGACAAACGTCTGTGCGAGATCTTCCAGATCCTCATCGACGAGTCGAAGTTCCATCTGGCATCTTTCGCGAGGATGATGGCGCAGATGGGGATTTTGGCGGTGCCCAGGATGGTCACGCAGGAGATCTACCGCTTCGACTCCCTCGAGCGCTTTTTGCGAGAGGGGATCGAGGAGGAGAAGGGGGCGAAAGAGCAGTGTCGGGCGCTCGCCGAGGCGGTGGACGACGAGGAGCTGCGCCGATTCTTCGACTTCATCGACCACCAGGAATCCTACCATATCACCCTCATGCACGAGGCACTGGAGAGAATCGGCTAAATGAGAAGAGATATCACAAACATCCTCTCGCACTGGTTCGGACGCTTCGCCGACCACCCCTTCCCCCCGAAAGTGCAATCTTTCATCAACCACGCCTACGTCAACCTGCTGGGGCTCGACATGCGCGAATTCGCGCCTCCGTCGACCTATCCGACACTCAACGCACTCTTCACCAGGGCGCTCGAAAAGCCGCGCCCCGTCGATCATCGTGCCGGCGCTCTCGTCTCCCCGGTGGACGCCTTCGTCACCGAGTGCGGGAGATTGAAAAAGGATCGGGCGATGCAGATCAAGGGGATGGAGTACAGCATCGACGATCTGTTGACCCTGCAGTACGGACGGGAGGCCAGGGATCTCTACGACGGCAGCTACATCAACCTCTACCTCTCCCCCAAAGACTACCACCGCTACCATATGCCCTACAAGCTTCGGATCGCGTCGATTCTGCATCGGCCCGGCAAGCTCTACCCGGTCAACTTCCCTTCGCTGCGACGCACCAGGGATCTTTTCGTCGAGAACGAACGCCTGATCCTGGAGTGTTTCACGGAAGGGGGCAAGCGGATCTTCATCGTACTGGTCGGTGCACTCAACGTCGGGAAGATGACGATCGCCTTCGATCCGAGGATCGAGACCAACGCCGACCGATACGAGCCGACGCTCTACCGTTACGACAAGAAGCCGGTGTGGCTCCACAAGGGGGATCTGCTTGGGATGTTCAGGATGGGTTCGACGGTGCTTCTCTTCGCCGAGCCGGGCCTGATGGAGGTGCGGACCAACGACCGCACCCATGTCCGCTTCGGCGAAAAGATCGCCCATATCCGGGAGTAGCCGCATGCGTTTTGGCGGAGTGTTCGGTGTGGTTCTTCTCATGCTGCTCCTGGGATGCCACGGAAACGGCCCGAGTCGAAACAGCCCGGAATCCGGACTCTTCCACGAGCGTATCGAAGTGGAGGGCACTCCGCGACGCTACGCCCTCTATCTTCCGAAAAATCCACGAAACGAACCCCTCGCGCTGGTGATCTCTCTGCATGGTGGCGGAGTGACGATCGAAGATATGACGGGGGAGAGCGGTTACCGCTCCCCTTATCGCGTCTGGATGGAGATCGCCGAGCGGGAAGGGGTGGCGATTCTCTTCCCCGAAGGGCTCGACGGCGCCTACGGCACGCCGACCTGGAACGACTGCCGGGGCGATTCGCTCGTCAGCTCAACAGCCGACGATGTCGCTTTCATCGAACGGCTGATCACGGAGGTCTCCGCCAGAGTTTCCGTCGATCCCGGGAGGATCTACGCTTCCGGTACCTCCAATGGTGGGATGATGGCGCTTCGGCTCGGGATCGAACGTCCCCGTCTCTTCGCCGCCGTCGCCGCCGTCGCCGCGGCGATGCCGGCTCGATCCGAGTGTCCGGCTCCCTACGAGCCGCTGTCGGTACTCTTTATGAACGGAACCGCCGACACCCATATGCCCTACGACGGCGGCACCGTCTCCGATCCTCCGAAGCCGGAGTACGGCACCGTCCTTTCGACGGACGATTCGGTGGCGATCTTCACCCGCCTCGATGCGACGGCGGCGCAGCCCGTCCGCTACCGCTTCGCCGATCTCGACCCAGACGACGGCGGTATCGTGACCCGGTTTGTATACGGGCAGGGAATCGGGGGAACGGAGGTGGTGCTCTACAGAGTCGAGGGGGGAGGGCACAGCGCTCCGAGTATCCGCGAGCGCTATTCGGCACTCTTCGAGCGCTACTTCGGAAAGCAGAACCACGATATCGAGATGGCCGAAGAGGTGTGGAGCTTTTTCAAAAGGCACCGACGGTAGAGGGTGTCAGCGCTTGCGTTTGAGATGCTCTTCGACGTAACGGGCGACCCCCATCAGGGTTTCGTCGTCGTATTTGACGCCCCAGCCGGGCATATCGTCTCTTTGCGATCCCCAGTGCCTGCCTCCATACTTGGCGAAGAGGAAGATCTGTTTCTCGTTCAAAAGCAGTTTGGTCAGGTCGTAGGGGAAGATCGATTTTTCGGGATTGTAGGTGGCTACGCCGTTCCCTTTCCCCTCTTTGCCGTGGCAATAGGCGCAGTTTCGGAAGTAGATCTTCTTGCCCCTCTTGAGCGCCTTTGGGCCCAGTTTCGAACTGTCGTAGGGGTACTTCTGCGCTTTTTGGCTGCTCTCTTTGGCGAAGGTATGGTAGATGTAGTGGGCCGTCGCCCTGAGGGAGGCGTCGTCGTAGACACCCTCCCATGCAGGCATCCCCGTCGTCACCGCCCCCCAGTGGAAGGCTCCCTTCTTCGCTACCAGGAAGATCTGCTCCTCGTTCAGGATGGATCTTGTCAGATTCCTGGGCTGGACGTTGAACCCCCCTTGCATCACTCCGGTACCATTCTTGCCGTGGCATCCGCTGCAGGTACGTTCGAAGAGCTGCTTGCCCCGCTGCATCATACCTTCGTCCATACCGCCGGAGGCGAAGAGTGTGGCACCGAGAAGGGCCGTGAGGAGAAGATGTTTCATTTGGGTATTCCTTTCAGGTCTTGAACTTGTTGAGTTTGGCGTTGAGCTCGTTGACGACGCGGAGCATCTTGTCGGAGACGTCACTGATCTCGTGCAGCAGTTTCTGCGACTCCTTCGACTCCTCCGAAAGCACCTCGATCTCTTCGATGACGTGCCCGGTCTGTTTGGAGACGGCGATGGAGTCGTCGACGGTCTTTTCGATGAACCGGGTGGTCTCGTCCATGATCGTCGCCATCGACTCCATACTCTCCTGCACCCCGGTGGAGATCTCGGCAAGATGCTGGGTCTTCGTGACATTGGCATTGATCTCGCCGCTCGCGTCGGCGACCGCCTGGACGATCGTGTTGACGGTGGAGTTGATTTCGAGGATGCTCTTCTGGGTCCGTTCGGCCAGTTTGCGGACCTCGTCGGCGACGACGGCGAACCCCCGGCCGTGCTCGCCTGCCCGTGCCGCTTCGATGGCGGCGTTCAGCGCCAGAAGGTTGGTCTGGTCGGCGATCTCCTCGATCACCTGCAGGACCGTCTTGACATCCTGGACACTCTCCAGAAGGTGGTTGAGCTGTTCGGCGAGTTCGGTCTCCCTGACCGCGTTCTGCTGGATCTCTCCGACCATCTCGGTGATCTCTCTGTGGACATTCTGCAGCGTCGAGTTGACCTTCTGGACATCCCGCCGTGTATCGGCGGCGTCTTCGACGTTGCTCTCGAGGCTCCGTTTGACCTCCGAACTGGTCGCGGTGATATTTTTGAGCATCTGCGCCTCTTTGGCCATGATCCGTTCGAAACGGCGTTTCACTTCGTCGAGATGTTCGGAGATCGCCATATTCTCCGACCCCGACTCTTTCGCCTCCGTGATCACTTCGTGAACGAGCTGTAGAAAGCGGTTGACATATCGGCTGGCGTTGCCGATCTCGTCGTCGGTTTCGATCTGCAGCTGGCGGGTCAGGTCGCCGTCGCCGCTGCTGAGCTCACGTGTCGTCGCCGTCAGCTGGCCGATCGGTTTGAGAATCGAACGTGCGAGGATCGGTATCATCACCATCACCAGCCCGATAATCAGTACAAGCAGCGTAACCACCTGCATCTTCATGGCGCTCTGCACGCTCTTGGCCTCTTTGTTGAGACTTTCGGAGAGTTTCTGGGTCTCGTTGATCACCTGTGCCAGCAGGGCAAGGATCGCTTCGCGTTCCCGGTGCATCTTCCCGAGTGCGGTGATATAGCGCTCATACCCCTGGCCATACTCCCGCAGCATCGTCATGATCTGGTCGACGATCCCCTTCTTGTCGGGATCTTTGCGTACCTTCCGTTTCAGATAGAAGGCGTAGTTGACGAGCTCTTCGAGCTCCGATTTGACCCTCTTCCGCCCTTCCGGAGTCAAAAGCAGATCACGCTCTTTCTCTTTGATCCGCAGGTTTTTGAGCATATCTCTGAGATTGTTGGCTGCCGATGCGATCACCACACTGTTGCGGATCTGCTTGATGGGGGCGTTGTTCTGGACCAGTTCGACCGTCGCCGTATCGATCTGCTGGCTGAGCTGCTGAATCGTTTCGCTCACCTTCGTGGAGAGATCAAAGAGTCTCCGTTTCGCTTCGTTCATCTCGTTGGAGACCTTTTCGAAAAGGATCAGTTCGTCACGCATCTTTCCGGAGAGAGCGGTGATCTTTTTGGCGTTTTCGCTCAGGGTCGAGTCTTTGAGGCTCTCGGTGAGCTCTTCGCTGCTTCTTTCGATGGCGGCGATACTCGAAACGATACCCTCCGTCTGCGTCAGATCTCCGTGCCACAGCAGCGCGTTGAATTTCTCCATCTCTTCGAACAGAAGAGTATTGATCTGCATCGCCTTTTCGGCCTGGCTGTCGATTTTCTCCATCTGGCTGTTTTTGTAGTGGAAAACCCCGTAGAAGACGAGCATCAGCAGGATGATGAAGATGGCGAAAAGGTAGATTTTGGTCCGTATGGTCATATTTTTTGGCATGATCGCTTCCTGGTTTGGCTGTTTTTGCCGGATCGGCAGAGGTCTGCTTCGATCCAGATCTCTGCCGATCCGCCGCGGCGTCCGACGCCGCCTGCGAAGAGCGGGATGGAGTGATCCGGCTACTTTTCGACCTCGATGGTGAGGTGCATATTGGGATGGATGGCGCACTCCACCTCCACCTTTCCGGGCTTTTTCATCTCCACGACCACATCCTGTCCCGGCTTTTGCATCCCGATATCGAACTCGGCCACCTCACTGTCGCTGAAGGCGTTGTGGGCGAAACCGTCGTCGTTCTTGAAGATGATCCTGTCACCCACTTTCGCCTTGATATGGTTGGGGTGGAAGGCTTTGTCTTTTTGGACCACGATATGGTCGGCCGCCTGGAGGCTCACGGCAACGAGCGCGGCAGCGCTCAAAGCGATCAGTCGTTTCATCTCTCTCTCCTTGTTACATCGGGAATGATTTGGGGGCTTTGATATTCAGCGGTTCCCCTTCGAGTGTCTTGAGGAAATCGACGATCAGCCGGATCTCCTCGGGTGTGAGCTTTCGATCCTCGATAAGCGGCGAGAGGTTCTTGCTGTTGGGGAAACGTCCGCCGTTCCCACAGATCGCCGTCGCCTCTTCGAGGGTCTTGACCGATCCGTCGTGGAAGTAGGGAGCCGTCTTTGTCACGTCGCGAAGGGTCGGTGTTTTGAAAGCGTGATACCACGAAGCCCTCTTCTTGAGTTTGTAACGGCCGATGTCGGCATCCCCGAGTCCCAGGTTGTGGAAACTGCCGTCGGTGAAATTGAAGCCGTCGTGGCAGTTGGTGCACTTTCCTTTGCCGGTAAAGAGGGCGAATCCTCTCTTGGCACGCTCGTCGATCGCATTCTTGTCTCCTTTGACGTAACGGTCGAAGGGGGCTTCGGTGGAGACGACGGTCCGTTCGAACGTGGCGATCGCCTTGGCGATCGTCTCCTTGGTGATTCCTTCGCCGGGATAGGCCTTTTCGAAGAGCGTGCGATACCCTTTGATACCGTTGAGGCGTTCGACCAGTTTATCCAGATCCATATCCATCTCCACATCGGCCTGGATCGGGCCGAGTGCCTGCTCTTCGAGGGATTTGGCGCGTCCGTCCCAGAACTGGTGGCGCTGGTAGGCGGTATTGAGAACCGTGGGTGAGTTTCTCGGACCCTGCCGTCCTTCGATTCCGATCGCTTTGGGAACGCCGTCGCTCCAGCCGAGTTCCGGGTTGTGGCATGTCGCGCACGAAACGGTCCCGTCCCTGGAGAGGCGCGTGTCGAAATAGAGGAGTTTTCCCAGCTCGACACGCTCGGGGGTGATCTGGTTGTTTTTCGGTGCCGGAACGGTTTCGGGCCGCAGCCATTTGCTCATATCCTCCTTGGCGACCGCGGTCGACGTCAGCATCGCGGCGAGTACGCCTCCACTCAAGAGTGCACCAAAACGGCCTAACTCTCTCATCTTTGCTCCTTATGTGAAAATTAGAAATCACCTTTGTGGTAAAAATCGAAACAGTTCATAAAAAATTATGATCCTATACGGCCGGTTCGATCCCTCCACGCGAGTTTACATGCTAAAATCGACGGATGAAAAAATCTATTAAGGGGTACACGATGAACAAAAGAGTTCTGATCTCTCTCACCGCGGCAGCGGTTCTGGCCGGGGGGGTGAACGCGGCCGATTCACTGGCCGGAGCGATCCGCAACGGCAAAGTGAAGGGGAGTGTGAAATACTACTATATCAATACGCACAAGGAGAGGGCCGGGGATGTGAGTTCGACCGCTTTTGCCAACTCCGTGGGCGGACAGCTCTCCTATACGACGGAGGCCTGGAAGAGCCTCACCGGCACCGTCACCTTCATGACCACACAGCCCTTCGCGCTGCCCGAGAATGTCGACACCTCCATCATCGGACGCGACAATGCGATCATGGCGGGGGCCGCGGCGGGCGACCCGATCGGGCAGGACGGATTCTCCGTATTGGGTGAAGCCTACGTGAGCTACGCACGCGACGCCTTCTCCTTCTGGGGAGGCCGCAAAGTGATCAAGACGCCGCTCATCAACGCCAAAGAGGTGCGGATGCTCCCCTCCGCCGTCAAAGGGGCTCATGCCAGCCTGAAACTCGACGGCGGATTCAGGGTCGGCATCGCCTATCTCGACGCCTTCAAACAGCGAACCTCCTCGGAGTTCGTCAATATCGTCCGCCACGCGCTCGGTGACGACACCAGGGCGATCACCGGAGACGACAGCGGGGTGGTTATCCCGCTGTGCGCCTCGTGGAAAGGGCAAAAGAGCCGGGTACGGGTCGTCGACTACTACGCCCCAGACTTCATGAACTCACTCTACGCCGACTGGAGTTACCGCCACGTACAGGGTGACGATCTGGCCTATACATTCGCCCTGCAGGGAATCGTTCAGGATTCGGTGGGCAATGCCGACGACAATCTGGCCCAGGCCGGATCCGTGACGGGAGGAAAGGTGATCAAATCCCGGGCTCTCGCCGCCAAGCTGAAGGTCGACTACGCCGGCAGCGCCTTTACGGTCGCCTATTCGAACGTCTTCAGCGACGACGCCTCCCACGACTCGCTGGTCCTTCCCTGGGACGGCACGCCTCTGTATACGAACATGATCACCGCCAACAACCTTTTCCAGTCCAACTACGGCAAGGCACTCGGTGCGGACTCGGCCTATATCGGAGGTACGAGCGGAATCAAAGTCGCCTATGGTCAGGATTTTGGAAGATTCGGCTACAAGGGGTTCGGTATGACCCTCAGCTCCGCCTGGTTCGACAACGACAAGTTCGCGAAGACCCAAAACGATCTCAACGCCGTTCTCTCCTATAAAAAGGAGGCCTTCTCCATCGCCCTCAAGGGGATCTGGGTACGCAACGGCGCCTCGGCGGCCAGTGACGGAGCCGTCTCACAGCTTCCGATCCTCCACCAGTACCGCATCATCGCAAACTACACCTTCTGACCTTTCCGGAAACGGAAGGGACGATTTCAGACGGGCTCGACACTCTCGTCGGGACCGTCCAGACGCATCTTCTCTTCGAGAGTCACTCTCACGAGCACCTTTTCGCGTCCCGGAAGCTCCTGCCGGACGATGTAGAGCGCCCCGTAGACCTGCCGTGTCCGCAAAACATGCTCGTCGAGCTCCAGCTTTTCGCCCTTGTATCGGGCCTCTTCGGGAAGTACCAGGTCGCAGAGAAACTCGTAGTGGCTCTCTTTTAGCACGTCGTATGTATCGAGGGAGTCGGTACAGTCGAGATAGCCGAGCGAAACTTGCCGGAGCGAGAAGTCGGCCTCCCCCTCTCCCGAGAGGTCCCAGTAGGCTTCCCCCACTTCGGTGCGTACGAAGATCACGTCGCCGATCTTCGTCTTTTTGAGCAGTTCGAGCCGTCTGTCAGGATCGACACTTTCAAGACTCAGATCGTCGAGGGAGACTTCGACCTCTTCGAGGTTGTCGGCGTCGAGGGTGATCGTCGCCGTCTCCGGATCGAAAGCCGTCACCGTCTGGGAGCAGCCGAGCTCGTCGAGTTCACCGCTCTCGATGTAGTCGTTGATCGTTTCGAAGAGCTCCCGGATATTCTCCTGGTCGAAGTCGGTATCGGCATCGATCTCGACCCCCTCCATCTCCAGTCGGTTGAGAATGTGGAATCCGATCTTCCGTCCTTCGGCTTCGATATGTATTCTGAATGCCATGACGCGCTCCTTCATCGATAGGGTTTGATCAATTATACCGCATCTGTGAAGCGCGTTTCGTGACCTGAGGCATTGAAAGATACGTTTTGCCGGGGAAGGGGCGCAGAAAGGGGCGGCGGGCTCAGACGTTGAAGCGGAAGTGCATCACGTCGCCATCCCGGACGACGTACTCCTTCCCTTCGAGGCGCATTTTTCCGGCCTCTTTGGCCCCCTGTTCGCCGCCGTACTTCACGAAATCCTCGTAGGCGATCACTTCGGCGCGGATGAACCCCTTTTCGAAGTCGTTGTGGATGACGCTTGCAGCTTTGGGAGCTTTCCAGCCCCGGTGGATCGTCCAGGCGCGCACCTCCTTGACCCCAGCGGTGAAGTAGCTGATGAGTCCGAGACGGTCGAACGCGGTGCGGATGATCTTCTCCAGTCCCGACTCTTCGATCCCCAGCTCCTGGAGAAACTCCTGCGCCTCCTCTTCGTCGAGCTGGACCAGCTCCTCCTCGATCTTGGCGCAGAGTTTGATGACGTCGGCCCCCACCTCGGCCGCATGTCTCCTGACCGCCTCGACATACTCGTTCTCCTCCAGCAGCCCTTCCTCGTCGACGTTGGCACCGTAGATGACCGGCTTGTTGGAGAGAAAACGAAGCTCCCGGTCAAGCTGCAGGAAGTTTTCGTCGTCGCGCCCTTCGAAGGTACTGACCGGCTTGATCTCTTCGAGATGTTCCATCAGGCGTCGGGCCGTCTCGAGCGTGGCGCGTACCCTCTTGTCGCCGGTCTTGGCCTGTCGCGAGAGGCGGTCGATCCTCTTCTCGAGCTGCTGGATATCGGCGAAGATCAGCTCGCTCTCGATGATCTCGATATCCCGAAGCGGATCGACGGAACCCTCCACGTGGGTGATGTTGCCGTCGTCGAAACAGCGTACCATGTGCAGGATCATCTCCGTCTCGCGGATAGTGCTCAGGAACTGGTTCCCCAGCCCTTCGCCCTTGCTGGCCCCTCTGACCAGACCCGCGATGTCGACGAAGTCGATGGTGGAGTGGAGGATCCGTTCGGGATGGACGATCTTCGCCAGCTCTTCGAGCCGGCTGTCGGGGACGGGAACGACCGCCTTGTTGGGCTCGATCGTACAGAAGGGGTAGTTGGCCGATTCGGCGTTCTGAGCTTTGGTCAGTGCGTTGAATGTGGTCGATTTGCCGACGTTGGGCAGACCGACGATACCTACGGGAAGGCCCATCCGGTGTCTCCTTGGGGCGGAACCGCACTGCGATTCCGGGGGGGTGTTTTCGAATGGAAGTATACTGCTTTAGTCGAAGAAAATCAACAAATCGCCCTCGTCCGGGATCCCTCACTCCCCCAGGAGCCGCTTCCGGATTTTCGGATCTTTGAGAGTGAGCCCCTGCAGCATGCGCATCCGCATCGATTCGTAGGGAATGCGCCCTTTGGCCGGCTTCTCGTAGGCGCCGAATCCATACCCCATCGGGGTCGTGTCGGTAAGGGAGTAGTGGGCCTTCGTGGCGTCGATCCAGCGGTGGGTGTCGCGGGTGTAGACCTCGAGACGGACCCCGGAGGCCGGATGTTTTTGGAGCCAGAGTACCATGCAGCCGGGATCGTCGAAGTGGTAGGTTTTGCCGTCGACGATCGCTTTGGCGCTCTCCGCCGGACCGTGGATGGGCATCCGGCATTCGGCGCATACGGGGTTCTCCACGCGCTTTTCGGTACTCTTCGAGCCGTCGCTGCAGCCGATGAAGAGTGCCATCAAGAGTGGTACCAGAAGGGTTCGCATCATAGCCAGACTCCATTTTCGAGATAGTAGGCGATCGGATGGAAGGATACCACAGCGACATAGAGAGTGTCCAGAGCGACCGACCAGACCATCCAGCGTCGTACCCTTCCGTCGCCACACTTTTCGGCGACCCAGGCGGCGAGACCGAAGAAGGTTCCGCCGAAGAGGGCGGTATACAGAAGGTACCCCACGTAGCCGTAATCGGCCTGCAGGAGGCAGAAGGGGCAGTGGTGATGGGGCATCTGGTAGATGTAGGTCGAAAAGAGGGTGATGAGCGAGAGCACCGCCACCGGGATGAAGAGGAGATTCGAGATGGCCGTCGCTGTGGGGGAGCGTCTGAGCCATGCGAGGAGAATCGCCGCGTACAGCAGATAGAAGAGTCCGGCCACCGCCGGCGCGGGAAGGGTTGTAAAAAGACCGATCAGCGGGGTTTTCGGAGCCGAAAAGAGGGTTCCGCAGCAACTGACGATCCGATGGGGGTCGATCGCCCCGAAGTGGAGGAACTGCAGAATCGTCTCGAGGACGAGAAACGGAAAGAGAAGCAGATAGAGGCGGAACTTCGTTCGCGTATAGGGGCGATCGACGCGCTTCGTATCGATTCGGTGCAGGACGAGCCAGAGTCCGAAGAGATAGAGATCGAGGATCTTGACGACAAAGAGGGGGGTGCCGTAGGGGGTTGCGTCGGTGACGCCCGCGGCACACATCGCTCCCGGCAGGAGGGCGGCGAGATCGTCGAGGGTATGGATGAAATAGAGAAAAAGAAGCAGCTTGAGATAGAAGATATAGGCGACAACCGTCGCGACGAGATAGGATCTCTTTTCGAGCCGATACTGCTGCGGTGTCGTCGCATCCGGATCCCACTTCCGCGCGATCGAGACCGAAAGGATCAGGGCGATGGAGGCGAGAAAGAGAAGGAGTGCGTCGAGCATCTGCAGAACGACGACCCCCGGAGAGAGAAGATTCATCACCGCCTCGTCCCGACCACACGGCCGTCGTGCATCTCGATCTGCCGGTCGACGAAGGGGAGATCGAAGAAGAGGGGGTCGTGGGTCGCGACGACGATCGTCTTCCCCTCATCGCGGATGCGCTCGAGGAAGCCGATGAATTCACGGCTCAGCTTCGCATCGAGGTTGGCGGTCGGCTCGTCGGCCAGGAGAATCGGAGGATCGTTCACAAGAGCCCTGGCGATGGCGACGCGCTGCTGCTCTCCCCCGGAGAGTGCGGCGGCCCGTTCGTCCCTTTTGTGGGCGATCGAAAACTCCTCCATCACCCGCAACGCCTTCTCCTCGAGCTCCCTCTCCCCGATTCGTTCGGGCAGAAGAGGGGTGTAGACGTTTTCCAGGGCGCTGAGGGTGGGGATAAGATTGAATTTCTGGAAGATGAAGCCGATCCTCCTTCGGCGGTAGAGGGCGGCGAAATCGTCGGGGAGCTTCGAGACCCGTTCGTTTTCCACCACAACCTCCCCACAGGTCGGTTTCTGAAGGGCGGCGATGAGGGAGAGAAGCGTACTTTTGCCGCTTCCGCTGGGGCCTTTGAGGATGACGAGTTCATTGGGTCGGATCGCAAGATCGACCGCTTCGAGCGCCTGTACGGATCCGGCGGCTGTTTCGAAGATCTTGCTTACCGACTTCACTTCGATCGCGTGACGCTCTCTCACCGGATCACCTCGTCGGCTTCGAGGGTCGCCGCTCTCCAGGCCGGAACGAGCGTGGCGGCGACGAAGAGTGGAACGGTGGCGAAAAAGATGAGCGCCAGCGTCGCCCCGTCGATTTCGAAAGGGAGGAGCAGGGGGGGTCTAAGAGCGGAGTATCCGGTAAAGAGATCGCGCAGCACAGGTGCCTGGAGTCCGAAGACGTATCCGATCGACGCCGTCACGGCGACAAGGTAGGCGACGAGTGCGAGGATGGCCGACTCGTAGATCTTGACGGCAAGAATCTCTCCGGTCCGCCACCCGAGCGCCTTGAGGATGCCGATCTCTCGACGCTCTTCGCCGCTGAGACCGCTCGCCTTGTCGTAGAGAATCACGAAGAGGGTGAAGATTCCGACGAGAAAGAGGGCGAGAAAGAGACCGCTCTTGTAGTCGAAGAGGGCGTGGTAGCTCGCCGCAAGATCCCGGCGGGTGACGATCCGGCTGTCGGGATAGAGGGTGGCGATCTTGCGTGCGACGGTGGGAACCTCCTGCGGATTCGGCACCTCGACGACGATATCGGTGGCGAGATGTTCCGGAAGGCCGAAGATCTCCCGAACCAGCCCTGTATCCATGACGATCAGGTCGTTGCTCTGCAAGACGGTCTCCCCCTTGAAACGCCCGGCGACGTCGACCCTCTTGAGCTCTCCGTCCGGCTTGACGAAGAGGAGATATCCGTCGAAAAGATGACGTCTGAGAATGGCGTCGACCCCCTCTCCGACGATCATCGTATCGCCGGACGCGAGCCTTTCGCCGTCGATATCGGCGACGGTGGTGAGAGTCTGGCTGTAGGAGGGGAGGAGAGGATCGACGCCGACGACGGCGAAATTGACGCCTGCGGGCGGAAAGTAGTAGAATCCCCACACTCTCGGGAATGCGCGGGACACACCCGCGATCTCGGCGATCGAATCGGCCCTGGAGGTGTCGATTTCGGTCTGCCTACCGGCGACGATCCGTTCGACGGTGATCGGAGGGAGGGCGTCGAGGGTCGAGAGAAGCTGCGATTTGAGGGCGTTTGAGATCAGGAAGGTTGAGGCGAGGATGAAGACGAGCAGAGTGAAGACGAAAAAGATGAAGAGATTCTTGCCTCCTCGCCGCAGGAGCGAACCGATGGCGAAAGCCAGCAGGTTTTTCACTCCGTGGCTCCATCCGGCGAGGCTTTGAGGAGAAGCCGCGACGGAACGGTGTATGAAAGCGGTGCGGGCGCGTAGACGAAGGAGGCTCTGAAATGGTCTGGAAGTTCCGGTGATTCACCGAATGCGGAGGCGATGTCCGAGAGCGAGCGGAACCGTATGAATCCCGCCTCCGTGGCGACGGAGAGATCCGGCAGAGCGGTGAGGGCGACCAGCCCGCGAAGGGCGTTGTGATCGGTCGTACGATCTTTCGCGTCAAAAAGGAGAGTCTCGCCTGCCAGCAGGAGCAGGAGTGCCGCTACGATACCCAAAAGGGTGGCGATACGCCTACTCATCCAGCGCGTAGACTCCCTCTTTGGTGATCTCGTCGAAGCGCAGGATCTTCGTACCGTGGTGGTCTTTCATGAAACTTTCGGCCGACTTTTTGGTGGCGAAAGGGATCAGTTCGTGGCCCATGGGACCGTAGACGTCGCTGCCGATGACATACCACGCTCTCTTCGCCCAGACGGGCTTGAGGGTGTAGTAGTCACGGACGACGATCTTCTTGATGTGGTCGCGGATGTTGCCGTAGTCGCCCCACTTTTCCGGTTCGAAGTAGAACTTCATCAGATCCTTCACTCCGTCGAAGGCGAGGTGGCGGAGCTTTCCATCCTTCTCATAATAGATGAAGGCGGCCCATTTGGGGTGTTTGTAGACGAACATGCCACAGACGGGACACTTCTCCTTGCCGCTCAGGTCGGCTCCTTTGGGGGCGGTGTTCTCTTCGCTTCCGGAGATTCCGCATCCGCATCCCCGGCGTTTGGCCATCGCCTTGCTGCATCCCTGGTTGCATCCGCACCCTTTGGATTTCGAAGCGCTTACCGGAGCGTTCCCGCCGACCACCTCCCACAGATAGAGGGCGACCGCCTGCAACTGTCGCTCTTTCAGCGGTTTGCAGAGCCCTTTGTCCCGCAGGGCGGCTTTGAGCTCGTTGATCTGTCCGTAGGCGGAGGGATCGACCTTTTGGCACATCCGTCCGTAGATCTTCTCTCCCATCGGATAGAGCCGCTTCCGCTTCTTTTTCGCCATCATCGCGGACTCTTTGGCCAACGCTTTGCGGGCCATCGCGAAGGCGGTGTCGAAGTCGACGATCTTTCCGCCGTACTCCTTTTGAAACGCTTCGGCCTCCTCTTTTGTGGCGAAGGCGAGCTTGCTGGTCATGCTCATCGTCCCTTTCACCTTCGATCCGACGACGTAGAACGCCTTTTTCGCGTCGATCAGCTTCTGTGTCGCGGCATCGACGACCAGAATCCTCTTCACCCGCTTTCCGATCCGGGGCCAGTCTGCCGCGAGGCAGCGGATCGAGCAGTACTGCTTTTTGGTTCCGTCATCCAACTCGACGGCGTGGGAGCTTTTGTAGAACATGCCAAGATTCATCCCGCAGACGGGACACCACTTCTTCTGGGGACCGCTTTGAAGCAGTTGCGGCTCCCCGGAGGCCGCTTTGCTGAATGGCCTAGCTTCCGCCATGGAGGCGAATCCCGCCAGCAGGAGTGCCGTCAGCACGATCGTCTCTATCCGTTTCATTCGTCGCACGATTCGATTCCTTCTCTGTTGTTTTGAATTTTTTCATCATACCCAACCGGCGTTAAGGGAGCGTTAACGCTCCACTCTCGCTATTTTACCGACAATTTGCTATATTGTTTCGTAAAAAACCGAATCGGAGCGAAGATGGTGAAAATTCTCCTGGTCGAAGACGACCTCACCCTCGGCGAGACACTCAGGGATCTTCTTGTCGCCGAAGGGTTCGATGTACTCTGGGTCAAGGATGGTGAAAAGGCGCTCGATGCCACCTTCGTTTCGGAGTTCGACCTCTTCTTGCTCGACGTGAAGGTCCCCTTCGTCGACGGATTCGAACTGCTGAAGGGGCTTCGGGAGAGCGGCGACGAGACGCCGGCGATCTTCATCACCGCTCTCACCGATATCAGATCACTCTCCGAAGGGTTCGAGAGCGGGGCCGACGACTATATCAAAAAGCCTTTCGACTTCGACGAACTGCTGGTGAGGATCCGGGCGCTGATCAAGAAGCGCTTCCGCGCCCGTGGAGACGTGGTGACGTATGGCGAGATCCGCTACGAGATCGGACCGGACAGACTCACCCGGGGAGGTGAGCCGCTCCATCTTCCACCGTTCGAAAAGAGGCTTTTGCGTCTGCTTCTTCAAAATATCGGGAAAGTGGTGAGCAAAGAGGAGATCGCCCAGCGGATCGCCGAGGGTGAGGAGTTGAGCGAGCAGGCGCTGCGGGTCCACATCAACAAGTTGCGAAAGGCGGGATTTTCGATCACCAATCTGCGGGGCGTCGGGTATATGCTGGAGGAGCGGCCGTGAAGAGTCACGAGAAGGGGGCGTTCTGGAGATTCTTCCTGATCTATTTCGCTTCGGTGGCCTTGCTGATCACCGTATCGGGCTACTTCTATTTCAGGCAGCAGAAAGAGGCCCTCGTCTCCCACGAGCAGTTTTCGATCATCTGGTACGCACGGATGCTCAAGACGACCGGTTTTGCCTACACCAAGGAGGGGTTCACCTACGAGATCGTCGAACGAAGGATCGAGAGGTTCGATCCCCAGAATCTGAAGATCACCCCCTGCTGCATCGAAAAGATCGTCCCCAGCCGCCAGAACGGACGCTACATTCTCGTGAAGAAGGATCGGAAGGAGTTCGATCGGCGGATCGACTCCCTTATCGCCTGGATCGTGGCGGTGCAGATCGTGCTGCTCCTGCTTTTCGCTCTCATCAGCATGGCGCTGGCCCAGATCTCCCTGCGGCCGATGCGGGAGGCGATCGTCAGGCTCGACCGCTTCGCCAAGGATCTGATCCACGATCTCAACACCCCCGTCACTTCGATCCTCCTCAATCTCCGTCTACTCAAGAAGGATCGTTCATGCACGCAAAAGAGGGAGCTTCAGCGGATCGAAACGAGTGCCAACGAGATCGCCGCGCTGTATCGAAATCTCAATATCCTGCTGGAGGAGGAGACCTTCAAGACGACCCGGTTCGATCTCTGTCCGATGCTCGACGAGCTTGCCGAACACTACCGTCTGCGCTTCCCCGACCTCACCATCGAGCTGAGGTGCGGGAACTTCGTCGTGACGGCAAACGCCGCGGCGATGAAACAGGTGCTCCACAATCTGCTGACCAATGCCTGCAAATACAATCGCAAAAATGGGAACGTCGAGATCTGGACCCGCGGAAAGAGGCTCTTCATCAAGGATGGCGGTCATGGAATCGAACATGTCGAGAAGATCTTCCAGCGCCACTACAAGGAGAGCGAGAGTGGCAGCGGTATCGGTCTGCATATCGTCAAGACGCTCTGCGACGCGATGGGAATAGAGATCACCGCCGAATCTCGAAAGGGGATCGGAACGGTCGTCACCCTCGAATTTCCATGACCTCCCGGTTAACGTTGCGTTTACGCTCCGGTGCTATAGTGACTGTAGAACCCATCTCAAAGATACCGACCAGGCGGGCTGGCGGGAACGGAGCGGAAAAACCGCCCCTGCGGTGAGAATTTTATCCCGTCGCTGCTTCGTCGCGGCGTGGTTTTGGCTTCGCCTTCGTCGAAGCGGCTCGAGACGGGACGAATTCGTTTCCGTTGCCGTCCGTCGAGGGTCTTTGAGATGGATTCCATATCGACGACAAAGGAGGTTTCCATGCGCGTCAAAAATCTGGCGATCAACCAGAACGGTTTCGCCTTCGATCCGAGCACGGGTGAGAGTTTCACCCTCAACGAGACGGCGAAAGAGGTGATCGAAGCCATGGGTGAGGGGCAGGATGAGCGTTCGATCGCCCGGAGGCTGGCCGAACGCTACGAGGTGAGCGAGGAGGAGGCGTACAACGACGTCCTCGACTTCAAAGAGAGACTCAACCTCTACGGACTCCTCTCATGATCGTAGCCGTCAGCGGGATCAACGATACCGAAAATCCGGGACCAGGCGTCGGTGTGGCCCGAAGCCTCAAGGAGGCGGACGCTTCGATCAGGACGGTGGGATTGAGCTACGACGTGCAGGATCCGGGCAACTATATGCCCTTCGTCATCGACAAGAGCTACCTGCTGACCTACCCCTCGCACGGATGGGAGCCGATCTACAGCCGCCTTCTGTATATCAAACACTCCTACGGCCTCGACGCGGTCATCCCCACTCTCGACGCGGAGCTGCCGCAGTATATCAAGTATCAAGAGGAGCTCCGAAGAGCCGGGATCAGGACGTTCCTGCCCGATATGGAGCGGTTCGAGCTTCGCAGCAAGGAGAATCTCGCCGAGGTGAGCGAGCGGCTCGGGATCACCTATCCGAAGACGAGGAGGGTCTTCAACGTCGAGCAGCTCACCAGGGCGGTCAAGGAGATCGGAACCCCCTGTATCGTCAAGGGGAACTACTACAAGGCCTACAAGGCCCGTTCGCTTCCCGAGGCGATCTACTACTTCACCGAGATCTCCAACGAATGGGGCTTCCCGATCCTGGTACAAAAGATCGTCACCGGCGACGAACTCAACGTGATCGGCGCAGGTGACGGCGAGGGCGGGGTGTTGGGACTCGTGGCGATCAAGAAGCTCACCACGACCCACCTGGGCAAGATCTGGAACGGTGTGACGATCCGCCACGGGCGATTGCTGGAGGTGGCCGAAGCCTTCGTGCGGGAGTATCGTTGGCGGGGACCGTTCGAGCTCGAGTGCATCGTGGATGGCGAAGAGATCATCATGATCGAGATCAACCCCCGTTTCCCCGCGTGGGTCTATTTCGCCACCGGCGCAGGTGTCAACCTTCCAAAAATGGTGCTCGATGCGATGTTCGGACGGAGCGTCGGGGGCAAAAAGGATTACGAGGCGGGAAAGATGATGGTCCGCTACACCTACGAGACGATCACCGATATCGAAAAACTGAGTACACTGGCGACCAAAGGAGAGAGCGATGAGCGATAGAAAACCTTACGAGAAACCGACGATCATCCGTGTCGAGAGCAGCATGAGCAAAGCGGGGGTGCCGACGCCGAAGCAGCGGGTACGCAGCGCCATCGGTGGCGTGAAGATCGACGAGCTGGTCGAGCGGTTCGGATCGCCACTGTTTGTCTTCGACGAGGCCGATATCCGGAGGCGCTACCGGCGCGCCTACGAAGCCTTCAGCAGCCGCTATCCCAACGTACAGTTCGGGTGGAGCTACAAGACCAACTACCTCAAGGCGGTCTGCGCCGTCTTCCATTCGGAGGGAGCGATCGCCGAGGTGGTGAGCGAGTTCGAGTATGAGAAGGCCAGAGGGTTGGGGATCGATGGAAGAGAGATCATCTTCAACGGTCCCTACAAGCCCTACGAGGCGCTTTTGCGTGCGGCGAAAGAGGAGGCGAAAATCCATATCGACACCTTCGACGAGATCAACGATCTCGAGCGGGTGGCCGACGAGCTCGGTCGGACCGTTCCCGTGGCGATCCGGCTCAATATGGATACGGGTGTCTACCCCCAGTGGAGCCGCTTCGGTTTCAACATCGAGAGCGGCCAGGCGATGGATGCCGTCAAGCGGATCAAGGCGGGTGGAAAACTGGTGCTTACGGGACTCCATGCCCATATCGGAACCTTCATGCTCGACGCCCACGCCTACAAGGTGGAGACGGCGAAGATGGTGCAGTTGATGAACGAGATCGAGGAGCAGGTGGGGTTCACGATCGACTACATCGACGTCGGGGGCGGGTTCGCTTCGAAAAACCATTTGCGCGGCATCTACCAGCCCCCGGAAGTCGTGGTCCCCTCCATCGACGACTACGCCGAGGCGATCACCTCCGCCCTCTACGAAAACATCAAGGGGAGTCGCTACCCGAAGCTCTACCTTGAGACGGGGCGACACCTGATCGACGAGGCGGGCTACCTGGTCACCTCCGTCGTGGCGAGCAAGACGCTCCCCGATTCACGCCGCAGCTATATCGTCGACGCCGGGGTGAACCTCCTCTACACCTACTTCTGGTACAAGTTCAACATCGAACTGACCCGGACGATCGGCGGGATCAGCGAACCGGCGATGATCAACGGTCCTTTGTGCATGAATATCGACGTGATCGACGAATCGATCCTGCTGCCGCGGCTCAGACGGGGCGACAAACTGGTCATCTCCCCGGTGGGTGCCTACAACGTCACCCAGTGGATGCAGTTCATCCGTTACCGCCCCCGTGTTTTGATGGTGATGGCCGACGGGAGTGTGGAGCTCATCCGAGAACGGGAGGAACTGGACGATATCGAGCGGCGCGAGATTCTGCCCGATTCGCTGAAACGTTAGAGGGGAAGGAGCGAATGTGGTAACGGTGGCCAGGAGGCTCGAGGGGCTTCTTCCCTATCTCTCTTCCGTGGTTCTGGCGTATGCGGAGGTCCTCTTCATCGAGAACAGGCGGGTGGGAGTGCTGCTCCTGCTCGTTTCGTTTCTCAATCCGAACGTCGCCCTCAGCGCCCTTGCGGCCGTACTCTTCGCCCTTCTTTTCGCCGCCTTGATCCGGATGGATCCGGAGTATCTTCAAAGCGGCTTCTACATCTACAACCCCCTGCTGGTCGGAATGAGTATCGGGTTTCTCTTCAAACTCACGACGATGTCGCTCTTTCTGATCGCCGTGGCGGCGGTGCTCACCTTTTTGATCACGATCGTTCTGCATACCCTCTTCGCCACCTACCTGGTACCGATTCTATCGCTTCCGTTCGCACTGGTCAGCTCCATCGTCTACCTCTCGGCGCTCAACTACTCCAACCTCTTCACCCAGACCCTCTACAGCCACGCCTTCTTGGAGCAGACACCTCTGCTGCTGCCGGTCTGGGCCGAGAGTTTCTTCAAGTCACTGGGGACGATCCTCTTCCTGCCCAACCTCTGGGCGGGGCTGCTCATCTTTTGCCTGATGTTGCTCCATTCGCGCATCATGACGATGCTGGCGGTGGCGGGATTCTATCTTGGCACCTTCGTTCACGGGCAGCTGGGAGGCTCCTTTTTGCAGTCGATGCTCAATCCCTACGCCTTCAACTACATCCTGGTGGCGGTGGCGCTGGGGGGAATCTTTCTGATTCCGGGAGTTCGGAGCTACTTTCTGGCGATGCTGGGGGTCGGTATCGCCGTCTTGCTGGTGGATGCGACGGCGATCTTCTGGACACTCTACAAGATTCCGGTCTTCACGCTTCCGTTCAACCTGACAGTCATCAGCTTTCTCTTCGTCCTGAGGCTGGTACGCTTCCGGGAGTTCGCCTACGTCATCAAAAAGAGTCCCGAAAACAGTCTGAGTTACTACCTGATGAGTCTCTTTCGTTTCCGATCCAACGAGACGGCGATCTTCCTGCCTTTTTCGGGACGATGGAGTGTCTATCAGGCTTTCGACGATGTCTGGACCCACCAGGGGCAGTGGCGCCACGCCTACGACTTCGTCATCCGGGACGAGAAGGGGAGCACCTTCATGAACGAAGGGTACGACCTGCAGGACTACTACGCCTACCGCAAACCGGTTCTCTCCCCGGTGAGCGGTTTCGTCGTCGAGGCGATGGATACACTCCCGGACAACCCGATCGGCGAGGTGGACAATCTCCACAACTGGGGCAACTACCTGATCCTCTCTGCGGATGGGGTCTATGTGGAGATCTCCCATCTGGCGCGCCACTCGATCCGTGTACGCAAAGGGGATTACGTCGAGGCGGGGCAGATCGTGGCGCTCTGCGGAAACAGCGGCTACTCACCAGAGCCACATATCCATATCCAGGTCCAGGAGAGCCCCTATCTGGGTGCCAAAACGGTACCGTTCAACTTCGTCGCCTACCTTTGCGGCACACGGGTGCACTTCTACGAGCGGCCCGAAAAAGGGGCGTCGGTCGTCGCCATCAGCACCGACAAGTCACTCGATACGCGGCTCGGTTTCGTTCTGGAACAGAAGTTCGAATTCGAGGTGTTCGAAGGGGGGAAGGCGACCGGATCCCTGCGGATCACCGTCGGGATGGATCGATTCAGCGGAAAGTTCTATTTCGAAGACGAGAGCGGCAACCGCCTCTTTTTCGCCAAGGCCTACGGGATCTTCTACTTCTACGACTACGTGGGAAGAGACCGTACGCCGCTCAAGAAGATCTTCATGGCCGTTCCCCGGATCGCCCTGGTTGGAAGGGAGGTGGCGGAGTGGGACGATACGCTGACACCGCGTATCGTCTACGACGGTCTTCGCAAAAGCGTCACGATGTTTCTCGCCTCTTTCTGGAGCGGACCGTTTCTCTACCGCGGCAGGTGGCGAAAAAGTGGCGATACGATCGATGGAACGATCGATATCGCAGGAGAGGAACTTCTGACATCGGTAACGATCGACGCCCATCACGGGTTCGAACGTATCGTGGTGGGCAATCTGACATTGAGGAGGAAACGATGAAACGGATGATACTGTGGCCGCTGTTGGCGGCGGTGGCGTGGGGAGGCCAGGTTCAGACGGCCCTGATCCCCTTCGCCGGCTATCTCGGGTATGGCTCCGAAAGTGCGAAAGAGAGCGGTCTTGTGGGGGGACTCTACGGCGTCGTTGCGCGTGACGGTCGGAGTCTGGAACTTCAGTATACCTATACCGATATCTCCGATCGCGACGGTGTCGACGATCTGCGTCAGAACGATCTGACGGTTCTCTACGCGAATCGCCTGGATGGAGGGTTGCTCGTTCGTGCGGGGATACACTACGTCGACTCGGACGATGCCTATACCGATGGCGGTACGGCCCTTCTTCTGGGAGTGCAACGCTCGGGGTGGAGAGGCTACGATGCCGGTATCGATCTCTACTACACCAACTATCCAAACTTCGATCCCTCTTTGGATGTCTGGCAGGTGACACCTTCGGTCACGAAACGATTCGGGGAGGGGTGGAGTCTCGAAGCGGCCTATACCTTCATCACCTTCCGCAGCTCGAAGATCACCGAGACCGTATCGAGAATGGGGTCGATGATGAGCACGATGGGCAGAAGCCCCCATACGATCGTGAAGTCGGAGGAGTATACCGATACCTACCACTCCGCGGAGGTCACCCTGGCGCGACGATACGGTGCGGTTGACACGAGCGCCTCTCTCTGGCTCGGAAAACAGGCCTTCGCCGTACGTGACGGTGGATTCACTCTCTACAACCTCGCCGAGATCCACAAGGGTGGAGCGTCGCTGCAGGCCCGCTATGCCTACTCTGAACGGGCCGCCGTCACGGGGACCCTTCTTTATGAACGGTTTACCGATACGCAGACGGGTGACGAGAGCGGTATGACGGGACTTCTGGTCTCCTTTGGATACAGCTTCTAGGAGGATCGATGAGAGCGGTGACGATCGGACTGATCCTGGCGGCCGTAGTGGCCGGTTTCGGGTACGACGAAGAGATCAAAAGGGCCTACTACGACTCGTACAACTACGAGAAGATGGCCGATTACGAAGATGCCGTAAAGTCGCTGATGCCGGTCTACAAGGCGTTCCCGAACGCCTACACGCCCAATCTGCGGCTCGGGTGGCTCTACTATCTCAATGGGCAGTACGCCAACGCCCTGATGCACTACCAGAAGGCGGCTTCCGCTCTCAAGAGTGCCGTGAGGCCGAAGTTGGGAATGGCCGATATCTACATCCTGCAGGGAAAGTACGACGAAGCGTCGAGACTCTGCAACGACATTCTCAAGAGTGACTACTACAACTATTACGCCAATCTCTATCTCTCCCGGATCCTCGCTCTTGAAAAGAGCTACGAAAACGCACTTGCCGTCACCTACAAGATGCTTGCGCTCTATCCGACCGATATCGCCTTTCTCCAGCGTCTCGCGGAGGTGTTGCAGGCTCAGGGACGCAACGACGAGGCGGCGAAGGTCTACGAGGACATTCTGATTCTCGATCCCAAAAATATCGCGGCCAACGACTTTTTCCGCAGGCCCTCCGGAGAGGAGAAGGGGGGACGTTAATGATGCGTTAATGGTGTCGATCTATCATACGATCGAATCCATCAGAGAAACGAAAGGAAATCGCATGAAATATCGGATCGCCGTTTTGGCCGTGATTGTCGCAACGTTCACACTCTCCTTGCAGGCGGAAGAAGAGGGGCGGCGGCTCTTCGAAGCGAAGTGTTCCGGATGCCATCTGGCACAGAAACCCACCCCCGCCCAGAGGAGCGGGATGGTGGCTCCGCCTGCGATGGGCGTGATGTATCATGTCAAGGAGCGCTACGGAGAGCGCCCGGAGGCGATCGCCTTCATCGTCGACTACGTCCTGGAACCGAAACGGGAAAAGGCGGTCTGCATGGAGCGATCCATCCGCCGTTTCGGCCTGATGCCTTCGCAGAAAGGGGTCGTGAGCGAAGCGGAGCTCGAAAAGATCGCCGCATACATGTACGACACCTTTCCGCCGGCGGGATTTCGCCATCCGAAGATGGGTGGGCCCGCCGGCCGATGAGGATTCTTCGCTCGATGGGAGGCCCTTTTCTCTCTGTGGCACTGCTGCTTTCGATCCCCTCGCTCTTTCACGCCATGACGCTGGAGGAGGCGATCGATACGGCGCTCAAAAAGAGCCCCGTCCTGGCGATCGAGCGTGAGCGTCATCTCGACGCGAAGGAGCAGAAACGGCTCAGGCGCTCTACCGCCATGGGGCGGATCGACCTGGTGGCAGGATATACGAAATACAACCTTCCCAGGACCCTCGCTCCCATCGTCCCACCGATCTCTCCCGACGTGACGTCGAGCGAAGAGATCTCTTCGCTCGGGGTCCGGTACGACGTTTTGCTCTTCAACGGGTTCGCCGATCTGTATGCGGTGAAGATCGCCGAGCTCGGTGAAAAGAGTGCGCAGGTACAGATGGGACTGAGTCGTGCCCAGTTGATCTACAACGTCGAATCTCTCTTTTACCGGATCGTGTCGTTCATGGAGCAGAAGAGGTTCGCCCGCGCCTACGTGGAGGCTCTCGAACGGCTGATGCAGGATGTGGAGGCCGGGGTGGCGGCCGGGAAGAGGGCAGAGGTCGATCGGCTGAAGGTCGCGGCCGACCTGGAAGATGCCCGCTATACACTGCGTGCCGTCGACGACTCGATCGAGACTCTGAAGGCGAAGCTCGCCGCGACGATCGGGATCGAGCGTATCGACGGGATCGAAGCGCCGACCGGTGCAGAAAGGAGGATGGAGGCGGGAGATGCCGAAAAGAGCTACCGGTTGCAAAAAGAGCGTCTCCAACTCGCCAAGAGCGAAAAGGGACTCGGGCAGAGCCGGGCACGCTACTACCCAAAGGTCGCCCTCTCGGCCTACTATGGCGACAACTTCGGTGCCGGAGAGCGTGTGGAGTTGTGGCAGGTTGGGCTGAATCTGAGCTGGCCGATTTTCGATTTCGGAGAGCGGGACGCCCATTCGCAAAAGGCGCGGATCGCCCGCCAGATCGCCCGTCTGAAGCTCGAGAACAGTCGACTTCAGCTTCAAAGCGATATCGTCGACGCGAAGCGGCGTATCGATCGTGCGGAGGCGAAACTCGCCAGCACGCGCAGGCAGGTCGGTTACCTGGCGAAGGTTCGGGAGGCCGAACGGGTTCGGTACGATCGTGGAGCGTCGCAGATCTACGACCTTCTCTATGCGGAGGCGAAATACCAGAAGGCGGTGAGCGAAAGGGTCGAAGCTCTCTACGACCTGCAGATGCAATACGCCTATCTCGACTATATTACGGCAGGTGAGCAATGAAAATTCTGATAACACTCGTCGTCGTGCTCCTGGCAGCCGGCGGCATCTATTTCGCGAAGAGCAGAAAGGATCAGGTCGCGGCACTTCCCCCGCCCTCCACCAAGACGACCGCCGTGGAGACGGTACGCCCAAGGGAGATGAAGGTGGAGCAGACACGACGCTACCTTGGGGTCTACTCGTCGGTGGAACACCCGGTGATCGCTTCGAAGATCAGCGGTTTTGTACGCCGTGTGCATGTCGCGGAGGGAGAGCGGGTGAAGCGCGGGGATCTACTGATCGAGATCGACGCGACGGAGGTCGAAGCGACGGTCGCTGCCCAGCGGGCCTCGATCGAGGCTCTGCGAAGCGCCCTCGCGTCGCTCGAGCTGACCGTCGCGTCGCTCGAGTCGGACTACCGTTACGCCAAAGAGGTCTACGGTCGCAACAGAGCGCTTTTCAAAGCCGGTGCACTGGCGAAGGAGAAGTTGGATCAGTCGGAGGTGGCGATGCGGTTGAAGCGGGCCAAGCTCGATGCCACGCTCGAGAATATCGAAGCCAAACGGGCCGAGATCGCCGCTGCAAAAGCGCAGCTTCGGGCGAAAGAGAGTCTTCTGCCCTACGCCACGCTTCGTGCTCCCATCGACGGTACCGTTCTCTCGATCGCGCTTCGGACGGGTGACCTGGCCGCACCCGGCAAGCCGATTCTTCGGCTGGCAGGAGACCGAAAGCGTGTCGACTTCACCCTCTCCCCCGACGATCGCAATATCCGTGCGGGGACCCCGGTACGCATCGAGGGGGTTCGGACGGAAGTGGCCAGGATTCTTCCCGCCGCCGAACGAAGCCTCGCCGTCGCGAGGGTCGAGCCGCTCCCGGATCTTGGAGTCGCCGAAAACGCTTCGGTGACGGTGACCGCCGTGACGGCCGTGGCCGAAGGGACGGGTGTGCCTGTCGATGCTCTTTTGGACGATGGCGACAAGCAGTACCTGTTTCTCTACGAGGGGGGCAGGTTCCGTCCCAAAGAGGTGACGGTGTTGGCCAACGACGGAAAATACGCCGTTTTGAAAGAGACGGTCCGGCAGCGCGTGGCGAGAGGAAGCGACGAGAAACTCTCCCGCCTCTTCGTTCTCGAACATGTCGAGGCTGTCGGTGATGAGTGATCGAGGAGGGTGGATCGGCCGGATCCTGAAGCGCCCCTACTATACCCTGTCGTTTCTGGGGCTCTTCCTCTTTTTCGGAATCTACGGCTACAACTCCATCGACCGGAAGCTCTTTCCCGATTCGAACCGACCCGAGATCGCGACGGTGATCGTCTGGCCCGGTGCCGGGGCGAAGGATATCGCCTCCAATATCGCCGTCGCGGTCGAAAAGGAGCTCTATACCCTCGACAAGATCCGAAGAGTCTACTCCTCCACGATCGACGAGGTGAGTGTCATCAACGCCGAATTCGAGTACGAAAAGAGTATCGAGAGTGCCGCAACCGACGTCGCCAACGCCATCGGCAAGATCCGCGCGACGCTTCCTCCCGACATCAAGGAGCCGCAGATCCACAAGATCACCGCCGCAACTCCACCGGTGATCACCATCGGCGTCTCGTCCGACGCCGCTTCGCTGACCGATATCCGCGAGATCTGCGAAAACGAGATCAAAAACGAACTGCTGAAGGTGCAGGGTGTCTCCAACGTCGAGATCTTCGGCGGATACACCAAAGAGATCCTCGTCGATGTCGACAAGCAGAAGGTCGATCGTTACGGGTTGGATATGGCGACGATTCTCGCACTCCTCTCCAGGAACGACCGTGACTACGCCGTGGGATTCATGGATATTCCGCGCGGCCGTTTTCTGCTCAAGTCGAAAGGAAAGCGCGAAACCATCGAGGAGATCGGAAAGATACCGCTCACTCCGACGCTTCGGCTCGGTGACGTGGCGACGGTCCGTTACGGACACTACGACAACAGCGCTCTGTACTACGGAAACGGTACCCCTTCCATCGCGCTTTCGGTCCAGCGCTCCATCGACGCCGACGTGATCAAGACGATCGAAAATGTCGAGGTCAAGCTCGATGAGATCGAAGCCTCCTATCCGGGACTCAGGTTCGAGGTGACCGATACACAGAAGGATACGATCGTCCAGAGTATCGCCAACATGTTCGAATCGCTCCGGGATGCGATCATCATGTCGACGATCGTCGCCTTCTTCTTCCTCGCGTCGTTTCGGCAGGTACTTGTGGTACTCTTCACGATTCCTCTGGTCTACGCATCCACCGTGGCGATGATGTACCTTTTTGGAATCGAGTTCAGTGTCGTGACGCTGACGGCGATCATCCTGGCACTGGGGCTTCTGCTCGATGATGCGGTGGTGGTGATGGAGAATATCGAACGCCACTACCGTGAACTCGGAAAGCCGATCGAAAGGGCGGTACTCGAGGGGACGCGGGAGATCATGTTCGCCGACCTCTCCGGAACGATCACGACGATGGCCGCACTCTTTCCGATCATGTTCGTCGGAGACTATCCCCAGACGATTTTCCAGCCGTTGGTATCGACGCTGCTCATCGCCCTGGCCGCCTCCTATATAATCTCGATCACGACGGTACCGTTGCTGAGTATGAAGTTTCTGGCGATCAAGACCCCGTGGGTGCTTCGGGCCGAGGCGCTCTTCGCAAAGGTGAGCGATGCCTTCAACGACGGCGCGAGGGACTTTTTCCACAGGCTGGCGAAAGCGGCGATGGAGAGTCGGCCTCTGGCGGCGCTCTACTTCGGTGTCCTGCTGCTTCTCTTTGTCGTCAGCGCACGTGGGATCATGCCGGTAGTGGGGCAGGAGTTGATGCCGCCGATGGATACGGGGATCGTCAAGATCGATGTGACGATGGACCCCAATCTTCCGATCGAAAAGAGTGCCGAAGTACTCGAGAGAATCAACGAGGCTCTCTACGCCAGCGGCCAGGTGTTGCGGGTGTCGGCCAGTGTGGGGAGCGAGGCGGGTGTCCTGAGCATCGGAAGTGGAGGAGGTATCGACTCGATCGCCGTCACCGCCGCCTATGTCAACCGCTTCGAGCGGAAGGAGAGTATCTGGGATATCGAACGCAAGATCCGCGAACGGTTGCAACGGATTCCGAACATCAAATATTTCTCTGTTTTCGACTACGGTGCGACCGCGCTATCGAGCATACGCGGCAATGTGGACGTGATGCTCAGTGCCGAGAGTTTCGAGACGTTGCAAAAGGCTTCCGATACCCTTTTCGGTGTACTCGAAAAGACCGGCGGACTCGTCAATGTCGCCAAGACGTGGGATCTGGACAAGGTCGTCTACCGTCTCGTCGTCGACGAATCCCGGGCCGCCCTTTACGGGATCGACGCTTCGTCGATCGCCCAGCAGGTAGGTCTCTTTCTCAAAGGGAGTCCAGCCGCCTTCAAACCGGTCCAAAACGCGACCGACATTCTGATCAGAATGAGGGGGATGGAGCGTGAGAAGATTCTCGAATGGCTGCCGACGATGGTGATCGATACGCCGAAGGGGAAGGTTCCTCTCGGTCGGCTCGCGACGCTCCACAAGGGTGTCGAGCCGAGCAGGATCACCCGTGAGGGGCTCGAATATACCGTGGATATCTACGGATTCCGTGAAAAGGCGGCGATTTCGCATATCATGGCCAACTTCGAGAAGGCGTTTTCCGGTGTCACGCTGCCAGATGGCGTGGCGATGGCCCAGACCGGTGATATCGCCCAGTTCGAGGATTCGGCGAAACGGATGATCAAGGCGGTGGCTTTCGGAATCGGTCTGATCTTTTTCGCCCTGGTACCGATGTTCAACTCGATCCGGGCGCCGCTTCTGATTATCTTTTCGATACCGCTGACGCTGGTGGGGGCGAGCTGGATACTGCTGCTGATGGACTACCACACATCGATGCCCGCGATGATGGGCTTCATCCTGCTTAGCGGTATCATCGTCAACAATGCGATTCTCCTCATCGAGTTCGCCCTGCTCGGTATGGGCAGGGGGCTCGATCCGAAAGAGGCGATGCTCGAGAGTATCAAGATCAGGACCAGGCCGGTTCTGATGACCGCCTTCGCCACGACGGCGGGGATGTTGCCGGTCGCCCTGGGGTGGGCGATCGGCCTGGAGCGTCTGGCACCGCTGGGAGCCGTCGCGATCGGTGGACTGATGGTCGGAACCTTCCTCACCCTCGTATTCATACCGATTCTCTTCGTCTGGATCTACCGTGGACGCCGACACCACGAGATGACGGAGAAGATATGAGGCGTTGTCTGTGGCCACTGCTGGTGCTGTTTCTTGGTGGATGTGCACCGGGCGGGGGTGTGCTGAAAAACGCCCCCTCCTCCTATCGTGACGGGTACGAAAAGGGGTGCGAGCGGGCGAAGATGTGGTTTGTCGACAGCCTGGCCGAAGAGGCGCGTCCCAAACCGGCTCTCTACCGTACCGATCCGCGTTTCAAGGAGGGGTACGATGCGGGTTTTGACGACTGTTACGAAGAGAAGGAGCTGGAGATCTGGATGGAGCGCCCCTTCGCGACGGTCCGATAGGAGTGGGGAACGCTTCGGCCGTGACCGGGAGACTCAGACTTTGTGAAGAAAGCGCTGGCGCACCTCTCGTCTCAATCCTTCGGCCGCTTTTTGCAGCGCGTCGGGTCCGCTCTTATCCGAAACGCCTTCGACCGAATAGTGCTGTACGAGAATCGGGTCGCCGGAACGTTTATGGAGGATGAGCTCTATGGCTGCACGGATCGTGTGGCTTCCGGCGCTCTTTTCGTGGAGTATTCGTCCCTTGACGCTGATGCAAAGGGTGTTCCGTCCGGCTCTCTCGCTCTCCAAGAGGGCGATCCGTTTCTCTTTGAGCGCCGTTTCGACGGCGTCGGAGAAGAGACGAAGGGCCGGTGTGACGGCCGGTTCGATACAGAATCCGAGCCTTTTTTTCAACCTCTCGCCGATCCGTTCGAAATAGGGGGTTCCCTCCTCGATTCGGCTGACGATCGGGCGGGAAAACGGTGAAATGGCGTGTGCTGCCAGGTAGTGTGGGAGAAGTCTTTTCATCTTTTCGAACGACTCGACGGCGATCCGATAGCGCTGCAGCGTACTCTCCTCGCCAGATGCGTGCCAGCGCTCCTCGATCTCCACCAGTCGGCGCAGAACCACTCTTTTCAGCGGTTCGGCGAATCGTTTTCTCTCGATACCGACGAGTACGATAGAGCTTCCGTCCGGGAGCTTTTCCGACTCCAGGAGCCCATAGGAGGAGAGGGGAACTCCTCCCAACGAGAGATCCACGGCTTTGGCGCTTCCGGGATCGAGGTAACGGTAGATGCCCCTTTTGCGACGCATGCCTGATTGGAGTGTTTCGGAGATTTCGACCGAGAGCGTTTCGAGCAGCTTCCTGACCGCTTCGGCCTTCGCTTCCGGCAGGTTCGCCCCCTTCCCGACACCGTAGAGCATCTGGGAGGTGGCGGCAGGAGGGTTCTGGTACCAGTCGGGCAGCACCGTCTGGGTCGTTGCGTCGCCTCTTTGTGGCGTCACCTTCGTAAGGCTCCGGGCCGTTTCCGCGGCGTGATGGCTGCATCCGGCGAAAAGAAGAGGTATCGTGAAGAGAAAGAGGTAGACTCTGTAACCTGTCATATCGCTCCCGCTGCAGATGAAGATGTGGTTGGATCATGAAAATATCGGCCATATGCCATTTTTCGATAGACCCCGCCCGATCGTAATGGCCGGTACGCTACAATGACCGGATCGAATTGCCGAACACCGAAGGAGGGAAGATATGGCGGACGAGTGGATACGGATGGGACTCCTGCTCGCGGTAATCGTCGTGATGGTCGCCGTTTTGAGGCTCCCGAAGAAAAGGGATGAAGAGGATTCGAAATAGAGTCTCCTCTCACCGCATCTTTGGGCGGAGCGTCGGTTTCAGCCGCCGTGGAGGGTTCGCAAAGGGAGAGGATCTGCCCGGGGTGCGGGACGGCACCCCTTTACTTCTCTTCCTGCTTGGCCTGTTTGAGAATCTGTTCGAACCACTTGACGGTCATACGGACACCCGCACCGCTCGCACCGGCCGGGTTGTATCCCCACGCCTTTTCGACGTAGGCAGGACCGGCGATATCGAGGTGCAGCCACCTGTTCTTGTACTCCTCTTCGATGAAGTGGTCGAGGAAGAGCGCCGCCGTCAATGCGCCGCCGTAGCGGGTGGAAGAGACGTTGCAGACGTCGGCGACTTCGCTTTTGATGAGCTTTCCGAGATAGCGGTTGAAGGGGAGGGTTCCCGTCAGTTCACCGGCGTTTGCGGCGGCTTTGGAGAAGCTGTGTTTGAGGCCGCGGTCGTGCCCCATGACGCCTGTGGTGTATTCGCCCAGCGCAACGACGCAGGCACCCGTGAGGGTGGCGAAGTCGAGCAGATAGTCGGGTGCGACCTTCTCCTGTGCGTAGCAGAGGCAGTCTGCGAGTACCAGGCGCCCTTCGGCGTCGGTATTGCGGATCTCGATCGTTTTGCCGTTCCTGGCGGTGAGAATATCGTCGGGCTTGTAGGCGTTTGCGCCGATCATATTCTCCGTCGCACCGATAATACCGTGGACTTCGACAGGGAGCTCCAGTTCGCTGACCGCTTTGAGGATGCCCAGTACGGCGCACGCCCCGGCCTTGTCCGATTTCATCGTCACCATATATTCGGCCGGTTTGAGGCTCAGGCCTCCGCTGTCGTAGGTGAGCCCTTTTCCCACGAGAGCGATCCTGAATCTCGGCTCTTTGGGTCTGTAGGCCAGGTGGATCAGGCGGGGTGGATGGTCGCTGGCGCGGCTGACGGCCAGGAAGGCCCCCATATGTTCCGCTTCGAGCCCCTTTTCGTCGAGAACGGTACACTCAAGACCGTTCTCTTCGGCCAGGGAGACCGCCTTCAGGGCGAGCGCCTCGGGTGTCATGTCGTCGGGCGGTGTGTTGACGATGTTTTTGGTGTAGTTGGTGGCGCGGGCCACGACGGCGGCCGACTCGACATAGCCGGCACCCTTCTGCAAATCGAGACTCTTGCCATCGAAATCCTCGGTCGAAATCGTCACCCTTTTGACCGGGTGTTTCGACTTTTCGCTTTTGTAGGGGTCGTAGTCGTAGTCGCCGAAGATCATCCCCTCCGTCATCGCCTTGATGTTCTGGGCCGAACACTTTCCGAGGTAGAGTCCGCACTTGACATGCGCCGCCTTCGTCTTTCGCAGGGCCCGTATGGCGGCGGCGAAGGCGCTGCGGATATCGTCGTGGTGGAGCGAGTCGCTTCCGACGTAAAGACGCCTCCTTTCGGGAAGGAGGGAGGTTTCGTCCTGTCTCCCTTCGAAACCGGCGAGCTCCAGGAGCTCCCGATCTTCGACCCAGGGATGGTCGAAATTTTTCGCCACGACACAGACGATCTCGATATCGGCTGCGATCTCACTTTTGGGTTTCTGTGACACTTCTATCTGCATAACGTTCCTCTCTTTTTTTGATGATATTCTCTTCCAGGCGTTTGAAGCCGTACATGACGCCGCCAAGCAGCAGAGCGGCCGTCGGCAGGGCGAAGTACCAGTGCTCTTTGGAGTACTCGACGATCTGAAGGATCTGCTCGCCGAAGATATAGGCCAGGACGATCGTGATGGCGGCCCAGACCTGTGCGCTGAGGAAGTTGATGATGGCGAACTTCTTCGCGTCGTAGCGGGTGAGGCCGATACTCATGGGGATGATCGTCCGCAGACCGTAGAGATAGCGCTGGATGAAGATGATCGGCCAGCCGTACTTCTTGAGCAGCAGGTGGGCGATGGCAAACTTCCTGCGGTGACGGTGGAGGTAGTTGTGGATGAACCTCTTGTTGTATCGGCCGATGTAGAAGTAGATCTGATCGCCCGTAAACCCCCCCAGGCCGGCGATGAAGATCGCGAGCCACAGATCCATGTGGCCGGTATGGACCATCGTACCGGCCATGACGAGTCCCAGCTCACCCTCCAGTACGCTCCACAGAAAGAGGATGATATAGCCGTACTCCTGCAGCGCTTCGATCAGAAACTGTTCCATTCTCCCCCTTTAGTCGAAATGGAGCAGCTCTTTGGCCTGGATCATATCCTTGTCGCCCCGTCCGGAAAGGTTGACGAGGACGAGCCTGTTTTCGAGCTTTTCGGGGCCCACCTTTTTGAGCCATGCGACGGCGTGGGAGCTTTCGAAAGCGGGGATGATCCCCTCCTTGCGGCTGAGCCAGACGAAGGCGTCCAGCGCCTCTTTGTCGGTGATGGTGTCGTACTCGGCCATTCCCGCCTCTTTCAGGTAGGCGTGTTCGGGGCCGATGCCGGGGTAGTCGAGACCTGCCGAGATGGAGTGGGCTTCGAGAATCTGGCCGTCGTCGTCCTGTAGCAGATAGCTCATCTGCCCATGCAGCACCCCCGGGCTCCCTTTGGCCAGACTCGCACCGTGCTTGTTGCTCTCGAGTCCCAAACCTCCGGCTTCGATACCGATGCAGGTGGTTTCGCGCTCTTCGAGGAAGTGGGCGAAGATTCCCATCGCGTTGGAGCCTCCGCCGATGCAGGCGACGACGTAGTCGGGCAGGCGGTTTTGCGCCTTGAGTATCTGCGCCTTGGCTTCGTAACCGATGATCGCCTGGAAGTCGCGCACCATCATCGGGTAGGGGTGGGGACCGGCGACGGTACCGATGATGTAGAAGGTGTCGCGTGCGTTGGTGACCCAGTGGCGGATCGCGTCGTTCATCGCATCCTTGAGGGTTTTCGAGCCGCTCTCGACGGCGTGGACCTTCGCCCCGAGCAGTTTCATGCGGAAGACGTTGAGCTCCTGGCGCGCCACATCTTTGGCCCCCATGAAGATTTCGCACTCCAGCCCCAGCAGAGCGGCGATCGTGGCGGTCGCCACCCCGTGCTGTCCCGCCCCCGTCTCGGCGATCACCTTCCGTTTTCCCAACCTCCTGGCCAGAAGCCCCTGCAGGATCGTGTTGTTGACCTTGTGGGCTCCGGTGTGGTTGAGATCTTCGCGCTTGAGGTAGACGGTGGCTCCCACCTCTTCGGAGATGTTCCTGGCGTAGTAGAGCGGGCTTGGGCGTCCGACGTAGTGTTCGAGATAGTAGTGCGCCTCCTCCCAGAAGCTTTGATCGAAGCGCACCTTCGCATAGGCGGCGTCGAGCTCTTCGAGTATCGGCATCAGGGTTTCGGGGACGTATCGTCCTCCGAAGATGCCGAAATGGCCCAGATCGTCTGGATCGAAAGAAAACGGCCGGGGAGTGTACATCAGCACACCTCCAAAACGGCGTAGTGGGGCGCGATGCCGTCGAGCTTCTTCGTCCCCTCCAGGAATGCCAGGTCGATGACGAAGCAGGCTTCTGTGCACTCAGCTCCCGCATCGCGGATCAGTTTCGCCGCCGCGGCCGCCGTTCCACCGGTAGCGATGAGGTCGTCGACGAGGAGCACACGGGCGTTTTTTTTCTCCTTGAACGCGTCGATATGGATCTCCACCTCGTCGAAGCCGTACTCGAGCGCGTACTTCTCGGCGATCGTCGCCGCCGGCAGCTTCCCCTTCTTCCGAATGGGAACGAACCCGACCCCAAGCTTCGCCGCGAGCGCGGCCGCGAAGATGAAGCCACGGCTCTCGATCCCGGCGATATAGTCGAGGTCGTACTCCCCGTAGCGGGCCGTCAGGTGGTCGATGAGGAGCGAATAGGCCTCCGCATTGTTCAGAAGCGTCGTGATATCCTTGAAGAGAATGCCCGGTTTCGGAAAGTCCGGGACGTCGCGAATCGCCTCCATAAGAAAACTTTTCTCAACTTTCGTCAATCGTTTCATCGTCCATTTCCTTCTTTTACAGTAGAGCTTCGATGCGGGATTCGAGATCCTTGATCCGGCTTCTGAGCTTCTCGTTCTCGATACGGTACTGGCTGTTGCGCTGTTTGACCGTCTTGATCTCCCGGCGCAGTTTGGTCATCTGCTCGTTGAGGATGTCGATGTTTCCCAGAGCCCGCTGAAGCTGGATCTGGTATTTTCGGATCAGCACCTCCGCCTCCTTGAGGGTCAGCTTCATGACGTCGTTGTTCTTCTGCTCCTTGATGGTGAGGTTCTGGAAGTAGAACATCTTGATCAGCAGGACGACGACGAGGACGAGCGAGATTGTGACGATCGACCACTCCAGAAACATCAGTGACTCTTTTGGAGGGCCATGATCTTTTCGACGCGCCCGGCATGGCGCCCCCCCTCGAAGGGGGTGGCGGTAAAGGCGTCGATCATCGATTCGACGACCCCGGGCCCCGAAACGCGCTCGCCGAAGCAGAGGATGTTGGCATCGTTGTGGGCCCGTGCCATTCGGGCGGTGTAGTGGTCGTGGCAGTGGGCGGCCCGTATACCGTCGATCTTGTTGGCGGCGATACTCATGCCGATCCCCGTACCGCAGATCAGGATACCGAAGGATCCCGCATCGCAGACCACAGCCCGCGCCACCTTTTCGGCGAAGTCGGGATAGTCGACCCTCTCGGCACTTTCAGGTCCCAGATCGACCACCTCGTGCCCCCTCGATTCGAGCATCTCGATGACGGGACCCTTGATGGAGAACCCGGCATGGTCGCTTCCGATATAGAACTTCATCTGCTTCCCCTTGCGAAATTTTTTTCTATTATACTCAAAAAGTGCTGTAAGCCCCTGTTCACATCTTCCCGGGAGGTGACGGAAACGGCTCCGCTATCTCCCTCCCAGAAGGTCGATCAGCCATATCGCCGGCATGAAGAACCACTGACTCAGCGGCGTGGCGATGACGATGATGAGCAGGATCATCCCGATCGGTTCGATCCTGTTGAGCAGATCGAGGATCGGCTGCCACCGAAACTGCATCGCCAGATAGCGCAGGGCGTTGGCGCCGTCGAGCGGCGGGAAGGGCCAGAGGTTGAAGACCCCCAGGACCACGTTGTAGATGAGCGAATAGACCAGGAAAAGGTAGAAGAAGGCTCCGACGACACTGTGGGGCTGGTCGAGGAGCCCCAGTGCGACGGAGGCGGCGACGGCGAGGGCGAAGTTGTAGGCGACACCGGCGAGGGCGACGGCGACGGCCGCCATGTAGCCGCCGTTGTAGATGACGGTGCGGATATCGACCGGCACCGGTTTGGCCCATCCGAAGAGGAAGGGGGCGCCGCTGACGTAGAGCAGCAGCGGGACCACGATCGTCCCTACCGGGTCGACGTGGACGATCGGGTTGATGCTCAGACGCCCCGCCGCTTTGGCCGTGTCGTCGCCGAAACGGTAGGCGACATAGCCGTGCATGATCTCGTGACCGATGATGGCGACCGTCAGAGAAAGGACGATCGCCGCGATTTTGAGGATGTCGATCTCACTCCACATAGCGGGGGGGTTCCCTCTCGAGGGTTTCGACGTTGCGGCCGATGCGGTCCCATCGGATCAGGTACTCCTCGTCCCAGCTGAAGTAGATGAACCAGGGCTTTCCGACGATGAGTCGGTAGGGAACGGTTCCCCAGAAGCGGCTGTCGTTGGAGTGGTCTCGGTTGTCGCCCATCATGAACCAGTGTTTCTCCTCGACACGGACCGGGCCGAAATCGAAGATCTCGATCGGCTGCATCCCGTCCATGATCACCTCCGGATCGTTGTGGATCCCCGGAAACTCCTCCCTGTAGGGGTTTTTGACAAAAAGCGTCCCCTCCACGTCGACGATCTTCTCCTTCGGGTAGTTGGCCACGACGTAGTCGTTCCCTTCGTGCGGGTGGAGATAGAGCGCCTTGTCGCGCAGGAAGAGGATGTCGCCGCCGACGGCGACGCACCGTTTGACATAGTGGATCTTCTCGTTTCTTGGGTAGCGGAAGATGACGATATCGCCACGTTTTGGACCGTCGGAGTCGATGATGTGTCCGTCCCCGTCGGTGTCGGGCCAGACCGGAATCTCGAGCCAGGGAATGTGGGGTACCGGGACGCCGTAGGCGAACTTCTTGACGAAGAGGTGGTCGCCGATGAGGAGGGTGTTCTTCATCGAGCCGCTGGGGATGACGAAGGCCTGGGCCACGAAGAAGATCACCATCAGGACGATGACGACGGTGCCGGTCCATGTGTTGGACCAGTGGTAGAGTCTCACGAGCAGGTGAGGCTTTCTGTGCGATTCCTTCGTTTCGTCCGATACCGTCTCGTTTCCGTTTTCGTTCATCGGGTACGCCCTTTCGCCGCCTTGATCGTGTTGGCAAGAAGCATCGCGATCGTCATCGGGCCGACTCCGCCGGGGACGGGGGTGATGAAGCTGCATCGGGGGGCGACCTTTTCGTAGTCGACATCGCCGACGAGCGAGCCGTCTTCGAGCCGATTGATACCGATATCGATGACGACGGCACCCTCTTTGACCATCTCTTCGGTGATCAGTCCAGCCTTTCCCACCCCGACGACGAGGATATCGGCCCTTCGGGTATGGTCGGCGAGATCGTTCGTGTAGATGTGGCAGATATCGACGGTAGCGAAGGCGTTGAGCAGCAGGGCGGCCATCGGTTTGCCGACGATGTTGCTCGCCCCCACGACACAGGCGTCTTTGCCCTTGGGGTCGATACCGTAGGCTTCGAGCATCTTCATCACACCCAACGGTGTGCAGGGGACGAAGGCGTCGAGCCCGGTCACGAGCCTTCCGAAGTTGTAGGGGTGGAAGCCGTCGACATCCTTGTTCGGATCGATCAGCTCCAGGATCTTCGTGGTATCGATATGGGCGGGGAGCGGAAGCTGGACCAGGATGCCGTCGATGTTGGGGTTTTGGTTCATCATCGCGATCGTCTCTTCGATCTCTCCCTGGCTGATCGAGGAGGGCATTTCGTGGGTGATGGAGTAGATGCCCGCCTCCTTGCACGCCTTCGCTTTCATCTTCACATAGGCGTGGCTGGCCGGGTCGTCACCCACGAGGATCACGGCGAGGCCGGGGGTGATTCCCCGCTCCTCCTTGAGGATCGCCACCTCTTTGGCGACCTGCGAACGGATTTCGCCCGCCAGCTTCTTGCCGTCGATTGTCTGCATCGTCTCTGTCCTTATGACAATTTGGATAAAATAGTATCGAAACATTGATTAAAAGGCGGTTAGTGAAACGTTTGCTGTTTCTTCTTTCTTCGGCGCCTCTCCTCTTCGCGTCCGAGTCGTTCATCACGGAGGGGGAGTATGGGCAGATGCTCTACAACAATCCCAGGGGAATCGGATGCGTCCACTGCCACGGCGCG
>Ga0256914_1000162_pt1 | contig 64076 bp, 68 predicted proteins | sample HulkmetaG_FD_191571 | JGI IMG/M metagenome (GOLD analysis project Ga0256914, IMG submission 191571) | Hydrothermal chimney microbial communities from Main Endeavour vent field at the Juan de Fuca Ridge, Pacific Ocean - Hulk | ecosystem: Environmental > Aquatic > Marine > Hydrothermal vents ...
ATTGCCCTTATAGCCTACACGCCCCTTGAGAAGGGCTCCCTCGCGAGGAACCCCTGCCTGGAGGATATTGGGAAGAAGTACGGCAAAACTTCAGCCCAAGTTGCCCTGAACTATCTAATCTGGGAGGAGAACGTTGTAGCTATTCCCAAGGCCAGGAAAAAGGAGCACGTCGAGGAAAACGCCGGGGCGATGGGCTGGAGGTTGAGTAAGGAGGACAGAGAGAAGGCGAGGGGATGCATCTGATGTTTGGCTACATGAACAGAATCATGCATCTATACAATGCCCCCTGACTGAATACATGCTAACGGCGCAAAGGCAGAAGCGTGAAGGCCACAGCAGGAAGGAAAGCAGGGATAGGATGGTTAAACAGGGAGAAACGGAGAAAAACTCCGTGTCTTCGTTTCGGATTTTCAGAAGATTATTTGAGACCAAGAAAGAACCAGACGATAATTGAATAGAAAGTAAAACTCGCTGAAAACAGCATGAAAACGGCTTTTCTTATGCCTTTTCTCTTTGTGAACACCATAGGCACCGAGGACAGGGCCGTAAATATGAGGGATGAGATAAATACCACAATAACGGGGGTCAGTGAGTGGGGTACGTGCCTGTCAATCCCAAGGCTGTCAACAAGGGCTGAGCCTGTGAGGATAAAATATAAAGAGGAAATAAAGAGAAAAATCCCGTAAAGTAATATTACAATGATGTCGGAGCCTTTCATGGACTATCCCCAACTATTTGCCGTTACATGGGTTGCCCAATAGTTTCTACAACATTTATGTATGTTGTGGTATATAAGCTTTTTCTTTTGCTATTCGTAAGATATCTTTCCTCTTTTTCAAGTATAAATTTATTCAGAGTTGGTTTATGATGGAGATAAGCTAAAAGAAAGAAGAGTAATCGTGGAGAGAGCACTGGAGGTTGTGAGGAGGGATGAACGGCAGCTGGTCTTGAGTTACCCTGCGAGGATAATTATGGCCAAGTCAAAGAAGAAGCTCGCCATGAAGAGCAGAACGATTGGCCTCTTGATTTCTCTCTTCTTCCTTATGAGCAGGAGTGGGAGCGAGGCAAGGAGCGTGAAAAGTGTAGCGGCAATCAGTGCCACTATCAGTGCAGCTATTGCTTCGGGTAGGTGCTCATAGATGCCGAAAGTGTCCGCCATGGCGGCACTCACAAAGGTGAAGTAGAAGGACAATGGAAAGAGCAAAAACCCGTAGAAGGCCGCCGCAATGAGGTTGGCCTTTTTCAGGGGCAGTTCGTCATAGAGTGCCGGCAGGAGGAAGAGCAGCCCGTAGAGCACCAGAGGTGTGAGGAGTAGCAACGCCACCTTGAACACCCCTCACCCAACCTTAACAATCGCCGGAACAACGCACGTGCCGTTTAGCTCACGCACAGTGACGTTCTCCCCGAATGATGTTTTCATCACGGCCTTTATCGTTGAGTTGTAGCTGAAGACCCTTCCTCCGTGCTCGCTGAAGAATTTGAGGTACTCTTTCACCTCCGTCTCGTTGGTTGGAACCAAATTCAAGGTCTTGTTCTGGAAGTCAAAGAAGGCCAGATACGTCCTGTTCCCTACTTCCACTATGGCCTCCATGCGCAGTACCCGACAGTCCGGGCGGAGTTCCTTGCAGTTTTGACTATCAACCCAGTATGTGAACTGGGGCTTAAGGGAGAAGTTGCTCAGATTGGCGTCATAGAGCATGTTCAGAGCTGTATCTGGAGCCAGTGTAGGAGAATCGGAAGGTGGATTCTTATTAACCTGTCCCATAGCCCATGTTAATATTCCTAACACCAACAGAAAAGATAAAAGAGATATAAAAACAGCTTTATGATTTCCTCTCATATGGTGTCTCCTCCTTTTCGATATAGGAGCTGATCTTTAAAACTTTAACTTGGGGGTTTTTTAGAACATATATTGGGCTTCCTTTTTTTGCAGCTCTTTGGATTACTATATCTGGGATATTAAATTGTTGCTTGTATTTTTGTGCATACTTTGGATCTATTGCATACATTGTGTAGATCTGTCCATATTGAGTTTTATTAAGTGAACGGGTCAGAAGAAAGAAGAGTAATCAAGTGCATCAAGGGTTACATTTAGATAAAAAGGTGAAAAGTCACCCCTTCAGAAACGCCTCCACGAGGTTCCTCGTCTCGTTGAAGGCCTCCAGCGGAACCTCCTTGGGCAGGCCGCCTATTTCTCCCTTCACGTCCTTGAGGACGCCCTCGCCAGCGCCAAGGAACATGCCTTCGCTGACTATTCCGCGAAAGTTGGCAGGAGGGAGCAGAGCCACAGCCACGCGGTTGCCCTCCTTAACGGTCAGGTCGTTCGTGACAACGGTAATGGCTCTGTCGCCGATGTTCACGTTGGTGACGAGGAGCCTGTCCGCGTTGGGGTGCTTGCCGACGCTCATGACCTCGCCGACCTTTATGTCCACCGCTATGACCGGGTCGTTTATCTTCCCGAGGGCGAGGCGCTTGTCAAGGCCGATGATGGTGTTGAGGAAGAAGCGAACCTTTGCGACCTGCTCCTCGACCTTCTCGCGCTCGCTTTTATCTGCCAAGCTAATGAACTTGTGGTGCCAGTCATCACCGCCAAGGGCCTCGATTATAGCTAAGGCATTCTCCTTCAGAGCCTTCATCTGCGGTGTCTCAATCAGCTCCTTCGGATCGAGGTAGCTGTAGCGCATCGCCTGTATCTCCGGAATCATCTCCTTCGCCAACTGAATCGCTCCCTTCTTGTTCCACTTCCCCTTGAACTTCGCGTGCTCCACCGTCTTCAGGAACAGCTCCACCGATTTCTCCGCCACCAGTAATCGGTAATCTTTACTCGTATCCCACATGTTCCTCCCCTTGTATGGCCTTTAAAACTTTACTCTTAACACTTTCGCTTTTAATGACATTAAGTATATCCTTCGCTTTTTCGGTTTCTCCTTTTTTAGAATATGTCAGTGCGATTCTCCCGAGAATCTCATCACTTATCCTCTCATTCTCTATTATACCCGCAATATTGAGGGCATCATCAATGAGACCAAGTTTCATGAAACGATATGCAATTCCTTCGAGAGTTAAATCATGCGGTTTAAGTTTTCTAAGAAAGATAATATCATAAGCATCCTTAAGCAAAATACGAGCCAATTTTTCCTGTCCATGAAGAAAAAGCCAGTATGCCACATTCATAAGGGCTACCGGTTTTTCACGATCTTCAAGGTATCTAACAGCAAATATAGCTTTGTCTATGTCACCAACCTCTAAAAATTCCGTGATAGCAATGCATCCATTTTTGAGGACAGTGTTAATTGTGTTAATTTTTTCTTCTATTGTGCTGGCTGTTAGACGTCTGTTTATAAAGAGGTATATCTCCCGTGCCAGTTCGTACAAATCCAATGCACGGCCATCATGGATTCTGTCCGCACTTTCAATTATCTCATCCGCCAAGTTTGAGAGAAGGGGAACTATAACAGAATATTGTTCCTTAGACTCTGATAGGGATTTAAAGGCAAGATTGTAGTAATGATATGCATCGTCAACAAATCCTGATAGCACCATCATGCTTGCAATATTAGCAAAAGCCTCTGCTCGCCATTTAAAAAAGTCTATACTCTGAGCTGTCCGTATAGCAAGTTCAAAATAACGCCATCCTGTCGATTCAGCCCCAGTGGTATATAGGGACTCCGCAACAATACTTAACGCTTTAACTTTTTCAAGGGTGTTTGTGATGTTCCTCAAGGCCTCTTCTATATATGCCAAGATGAGCTCGTAGTCCTCCACGGTTTCCACATGCTTAAGTATTAATGAGAGCATCTCAACGGTTATGAGAGGATTATCAGAGTTGAGAGCAAGTTTCAGTGCTCCTTCAATATCACCATCCTCCAAACGTTCTCGGATAACATTGAAGTTCATCATAACAATATCACCATTGTGATTATAGATTAACCTTTAAAGTAAAAAAGCATATCGCATTAGAGTTCCAGCTCCTCTAAGACTCTCTTCTTAATCTTCTCGTTTCCAATCCCTTCAGCAATTGATAAGGCTCTGTTTATATCCCCTTTTTTTGCATAGGCTATTGAGATGTCACCCAGCAAATTTGAAGCCCTAATTTTATCGTTAATAATCCCGCTTATTATTATAGCCTCCTCTAAAAGCCCGATTCGCAAAAAGCGTTTTGCTATACTCTCCAATTCAGCATCATCCGGTTTAAATTTTCCAACGAGTATTGTATTGAGAGCATCTTCAAAAACTGATTTCCCAAGATTCCTGTATTCATGGAGAAAAAGCCAGTAAGATATTTCGAGAAGCGAAATCGCTTTTTCTTTTGGTGACAGAAAGCGGGTCAATTTCATCGCCCTTTCTATATCCCCCTTCTCAATTAGCTCAATGACAGCTAAACTTCTCCTTTTGAGAACATCCTTTACAAGCTCCATCTTCTCCTCTAAGACTTCCATCTGAAGTCTAAATCTTATCAAACTGTATAAATCCTTAGCTAATTTATAAAAATCAAGAACTTTTTCAGTTGGAATTTCATCACCAGTTTTTTCTATTAAACGGGCAATCCTTATTAAAGTAGATATAACTTCAGAGTAGAGAGCTCTTGAAAACTGAAGCTGTTCAACTGCAAGTTTGAAATATTCATAGGAGTCAGTGTATCTGTCAGACAAAGCCAAGTTCCTGGCTATCGCCGCAAATACTTCTGCTTTAATCTTAGGTGATGAGAGCGTATTTGTCATCCTGATAGCGGATTCAAAGACTTTTTCCGCTTCATTATCCTGATTTAAGAGATACAGAGAATACCCAAAAATTGACATAGCAACAATTTTCTCAGGTGTTGAGGTTATCTCATCTAAAGTATCCAACATCGGAAGAAGTACATCCTCCCTTCGGGAGGTCTCAATAATTTTAGCTAAAACTTTCAAACGCTTCAATGGATTCCTGATCTCTCGTGCTTTTTCTATAGCCCCCTTTATATCTCCCAACTCAGCTAAATGCAATGCTTCATTCACGCCTTGACCTCCTATCCCATTCTTCAAGCATGAGATCCAAGGCTAAAAGGTTCGTAAGCTTGAGTCTGACTTTTTTATTTTTCCAGTCTACACTACCCTCGAAATCATTGAGAAGATCAAAAACTTTTTCGGCCTCGTCTGCAGGAAGATTTTTACCATAGAATTCCTCACCGCAGTGGGGACATCTAAAGATAAAACTTTCAAAGGTTTTCATGAAAGACGCCTTGTTTTCTAAAAGCTCCTTGAAGTTTTCCAGCTCTAACATCTGCTCAATAAGCTCCTCCCATTTAATGGCCATTCCACACAATGGACATCTTGCCATTTAAACACCCCTCAAAAATTTTTCAAGTTCTTTGGTCAAAAACTTTAGTCCCTCCTCAAGATTTGATTTTCCATTTGCTCCAGCAGCTCCAGCATGCCCCCCTCCTGAGCCTTCTATAATAGATCCAACTTTTTCCATAATCTTACCGAGATGTATGCCCTTCCTGACGAGGCTCTCCCTTGCCCTTGCAGATATTCTGACTCCTTTCTTTTCACTTCCGACTATGGCAACATCAGCTCCTAATTGGAGAAAAGTCTTGCATGCCAGAGATTCATATGCGGAAACCTTTGATATAGCTATTATATACTTCCCAACTTTTTTAATCTCCATCCTCTGGCAGGCCTTTAGCATGGCCATCCTTCTTGCCTGATCAAGCTTCTCATCGCTGGCAGGAGCCACAAGGTTGTATATATCTCCCATCTGAATACCGAATTTTTCAAGAATCTCGCTAACCGCTTTAAAGGTCATGAAATTGCCAAAGCGGAAGTTGGCTGTATCCGTAACTATTCCAGCTAACAGAACTTTAGCGGCAGTTTCATCATAGAACCCGAGATATTTGAAAAGCTCCCAGACAATCTCAGCTGTTGAAGTTCTTGAGGAGTTAACGACAGTTATATTAGCCTTAATTGGATTTTCTTTTTCTAAATGATGGTCTATAAGGATAATAGTCTTATCTTTTGGAATTAAAATGGGTTCAAGTTGTTCAAGAGAAGACGTATCAAAGATTATAATTACATCCTCTTCGATACAAGGATTTTTCTCAAGCGGAACAGGGGAGAGGGCTAAAAGCTTCTTCGCATATGAAGAGACACTCTGGGCAACACCTATCCTTATATTCTCAACTCCAATGGATTTTAAGTAAAGAGCGAAGGCTATTGCAGAGCCGAGTGAATCGGGATCAGCGTTATGATGACAGAGAAGAAGGAAGGATTTATTTTTCGAGCTTTCAAGAAAGCGTTTGAGTTTTATCTTTCCCTTCATCTGCAATCTCCCTCAGTCTTCTCTCAACCGTCGCATAGGCCTTTTCGAGAGCCTCGTCAATTAGCTTTTCAACATTCACCCTGACGAAAACGGGGACCTCAAGATAAACTTCAACTTCAAGATCAAGGGTTTCGTCACGATTTATTCTTGTCGTAACCTCTATGTCCTTGACATCACTCTTGTTAAGAGCATCGAAAATATGTGTAATTATAGCCTCCTGTGCTAATTCACCAAGTTTTATCAGCTCCTCCTCGCCCAGTTCAGGAAGTCCAATGTGCATAACTCCTGCTTTCATGTATTGGCCTCCAGGATAAAGAAGAAATCAGCCAGCAGTAGGCCTGAGTGCAGCCTGTATCTGCTGGGTCAGTTCTTTGAGCTTTGCATTGAGCTTCTTTTCTTGTCGATCTAAAGCATTTAACCGAACTTCGAGTGTCTCAACTTTTTCTTTAAGTTCTTCCAACGCTTCATCCTTTCTCGTTTTGACTATGAGAGTCCCCACTGTCTTATAGACAGGGGTCTCAGCGCCTACCTTCTCTATTTCTTCCAGAGCTTTCTTGGCATCATTCAGCTCTATTTGGACTTTTTGTTTTTGCTGTATAACCAGCTGAAGCTGCTGTTGATAACTTTCAAGTTGTCCCAACATAGCCTGAACTTGCGGTGGAATATTCTGCATTGCCAACACCTCCAAAAGTACTTGGAAGAGAGATTTAAATAGTTTTAGCTCTATTCAAATTATCCGAGTGTTTCCCATTTCATGTATCTTAGTTTTAAAAATAACTTTCAGCCTAATTATCAGAAGAAACTAAAACCACACCCAGAAGTTGAAGTGGTTATTCTTTTATATTTCAATCACATCCATAGCAGCCTTGATCCATCGGAGATACGAGTTTAGAGTTCCCCTGAGGGCAGAATTATCCATGGCAGAAAAATGCATTATTATTTTCCTTCCTTTGAGGATGAACTCCACCTGACTCCTTTTATAGGGAACCGTTTGATGCTCATATAGAACGCTTTCATAGACTATTCTCGCACTATTTTCATCAGGAAACTCAATTTCCACGAATCCCTCAATATTACTCATGGGCTTCCCTCTTCCTGATACCCATTCTTTCCTTATAGTCCCATCTCCTGCCATCTTCCATGATCCAGATTTTAACGCTTATGAGCGGACCAACGGCCTTTTCTTTGGTTACATCCAAACGGTAAAAGTTGAGTGCCATTCCCCGCGGATGCCTTTCAACTACTCCAAGAACATCAGTGTTGTTTTTATCCGCTATTGTCTGAAGGCTTTTATCTCCCCGGGGAATAAACCTGCCCCCTGTTAATCCGGCAAACACCTGAGCAAAGGCAACATGATCAAGGCTAACCCTTTTGGCTGTCGTGACGATAAACGGCATTTCCTCTCGTATCGGCCGGATATTCCTAAAACCAATCTCACGCTGGAGCTTGATGCCATGGAGGTAGAGATAGCCAAGATACCCCCAATCGGTTGGAGAAACCTTGATAAAAGTCATTTTGAGGGGATTTCCCTTCCAGACGTTGATTATCAGAAGTCTCTTATAGCTCCTGTCATAAGCCTCCATAAGAAGATCCTGAAGAGTCTTCTTCCCTCGGGTTAGATAGAGGGCATTTGGAAAAACCTTCTCTAAGTCATGGCCAAAACTTCTCGTCCTTCTCGTTGGTCTATGGGATGTAGTTATCAGCATCATAGATATCACTCGCTTAAATGTAGATAAAAGCTTTTTGAAGAGAATCAGATTGCTTTAACCCGTCTTGCTACTTTGGGACGGGGTTTGTAGAGAATCTTGCTACCACAGTATGGGCATCTAATTTCTCTGGTATTCTCCAGATCGATCTCAACTTCCCTACCACATTTTGCACACCTATAAATACCCTTCCCCATTTTCCTCACCAAAAATAATTAGATTCAGGCCTTTGAAGAGGTAACCCTCTTCGCGACCTTTCCTGCTGGAGTAACGGGTAAGTATGCTCCACCAGCAAAGGTGGCACCACACTTCTGACACTGCCATATGCCGGTGCTTATCCTCTTGACAGCCTTTCTTCCACATACCGGACAAACGTGCTTTTGTCTCATCTTAGCTTCAACAGTTGCAACCCTTCTCCTAATCTTGAGACCATACCTTGGACCAAATCTCCCAGCTGAACCAACCTTTGTAGTTCTTCCCATGAGCATCACCTCTAATGATATTGAACCTTTCAGACTGAAGCCTTATTCTAAAGACGTTTTATAAATCTTTGCCTTCAACGTTAGTTATGTCCAGAATATCAATGCACATGGGACTTAAGTGAATAGAAACATCTGGTGGGGCCGCCGAGATTTGAACTCGGGTCACGGGCTCCCAAAGCCCGCAGGATAGACCAAGCTACCCCACGGCCCCCCAGTTTGGAGCCCCGGGCGGGATTTGAACCCGCGGCCTGCGGATTACAAGTCCGCCGCCCCGCCAGGCTAGGCTACCGGGGCACCGATTTAAAAAGCCGTTAGTCCATATATAAACTTTTCGATGGGAGTTTTTCAGGCTTAAAATGCACCTGACCGTAATCTTTATAAATCCACCATTCATTCCCTATCTTGGGTCGTGCCGCCGTAGCTTAGTTGGTAGAGCGCCGGACTGTTAATCCGGTGGTCCCCCGTTCAAGTCGGGGCGGCGGCGCCATATGGGCCCGTAGCTCAGCCTGGTCAGAGCGCGCGGCTCATAACCGCGTGGTCGGGGGTTCAAAGCCCCCCGGGCCCACCACTTCTGTGATTGATTTATCAACTAACTGCTTTTGTGTTCCTCATTAAAATCCTGTTATAATGCCACTTTGGTCCGAATTAGAAAATGTTCCCTAAACTTCTAAAACTCCACATTGCAATATCAGAGGATAGCCACTATATCTGACCTCCTTCTGCTTTGACTGAGGTTTGGCTAACTCAAAGAGAGCCGTCTCCTGCTTTTTTGAGGGCTGGAGTTTGACCGTTACTGAACTTCAGGCTATGGCATGAATTTTAAGCTTTAAAAAGTGTTGATTTCCTGCTGAAAGACTGGTTGGCAGTTTGCTGTATCCCTGCCCTGAAGAGCAAGACCCTCAAGAGAAAATGTAAGAATTCAATGAAACGAACATTCCACTTTTAATATTTGCCGAAAAGCAGCAAAAATTAAAAACAAAGGTCAGAAATCTACTTCTCCCCTCTCTTTAAGCTCTTTATACATCTTCCACGTGATTATCGGCCTCTTTGTGGCAAGAACATCGTCCACTCTTCTAACTGCGGTGTTGTGTGGTGCATCTTTAACCTTTTCAAGCTCATTATATGCTTCTTCACTTATTTTCTTTAGAACTAAGACATAGTAGTCAAGCTCTTCCTTCGTGGCACTTTCAGTAGGTTCTATCATGAGAGCCTCATGAACTATCAGCGGGAAGTATATCGTGGGTGCATGGAGACCATGATCAAGTAGGCGCTTGGCAACATCAAGAGCACTTACCCCGGTTTCTTTTTTCATGGGTTCAGCTGAAAATACAACCTCATGCTTTCTGAGCTCTTTATGAGGCAGGTCATAGCCTTTTGTTCCTTTAAGTTTCTGTGTAAGATAGTTGGCATTAAGAACCGCAACTTCTCCAGCTTCTTTAAGCCCCTGCTTGCCCATGATTTTCAGATAGACGAGAGCCCTCACCATCACCGCAAAGTTGCCATAGAACTCCTTAACCTTTCCTATAGTCTTAGGGAGGTCGTAGTTAAGGTAGTATCTCTCGCCATCAAACTCAACAACCGGAACTGGAAGATAATCCTTGAGGAATTCCTTGACACCTACAGGACCGCTTCCAGGTCCACCTCCACCGTGTGGAGTACTGAAAGTTTTGTGAAGATTCAAATGGACAATATCAAATCCCATGTCCCCCGGTCTGACTTTCCCAAGAATTCCGTTGAGGTTTGCTCCATCATAGTACAGCAATCCACCAGCTTCGTGAACCATTTCTGCTATTTTGAGTATGTCCTCTTCAAAAATTCCAAGGGTGTTTGGATTTGTTAGCATTAAACCTGCTGTTTTGTCACTTAAGGCACTCTCAAGGGCTTCCAAATCTACCATTCCCTGCTCGTTTGATGGTATCTCCACAACTTTAAATCCTGCCATGGCTGCAGATGCAGGGTTAGTTCCATGTGCCGAATCAGGCACGAGTATCTCTGTTCTCTTGGTGTCTCCTCTGTCAAGGTGGTATGCCCTGATTATCATGACTCCAGTGAATTCTCCATTTGCCCCCGCCGCTGGCTGCAGTGTAAAGCGATCCATGCCAGTGATCTCCTTAAGCCACTGTTCCAGCTCCCACATTATCTGGAGAGCTCCTTGAACTGTTTTTTCATCTTGATACGGATGGAGAAATGCAATCTTTGGATGTCCGGCTATCTCTTCATTTATCTTCGGGTTATACTTCATCGTGCATGAGCCGAGGGGATATATGCCTGAATCAACGCCATAATTCATTTCACTTAGATGAGTGTAGTGTTTCACAACCTCTGGCTCACTCAGTTCTGGAAGGTTGAGCTCCTTCCTTGCAAGTTCCGTAGGGATTTCAACATCAATATCCTCAATAGGCCCCGGCATTGTGTAACCGACTCTCCCAGGCTTTGAAAGTTCGAATATGAGAGGCTCATCCCATTTTGCCTGTCTGTACATTTTAATCACCTCACAGCTCCGCCTCGTTTATTATCTCTTCTAAGGCTGATATCAGATCATCAATCCACTCTTTTCTTGTCGTTTCTGTCACTGCGAACAGCGCGCTTTCTCCAAGCTCTGGGAAGTGTTTTCCAATGTAGTATCCCCCGTGAATATTCTTCTCCAAAAGGCGCTCGTGAATCACATCGTAGGGAATTTCAAAGCTAACGAGCACATCTTTGAAGTTTATACCGTCAAAAGGAATCTCTCCGACTTTATTTATGCGCTTCTTGAAGTAAGCGGTGTTCTTGAGTATGACCTCCCCGAGCTCCCGCAGGCCTCTTGGTCCAAGAGTAGCTATGTGTATCGCAGCTGCAACCGCAACGAGGGCTTCATTTGAACATATGTTTGAAGTAGCCTTGGCTCTTCTTATGTGTTGCTCTCTCGTCTGCAGTGCCATGACAAATGCCCTCTTCCCTTCTCTGTCTCTCGTCATGCCTATAATCCTGCCTGGCATCTGCCTGATGAGTTTCTTGTCGTTTCTAACAGCAAAGAATCCTGCCCTCGGTCCTCCAAAATTCATAGGATTTCCGAAGAAAGCTGCCTCTCCTATCACTATATCCGCTCCATATTTTCCCGGGGCTTCCAGTATGCCAAGGCTCGTTGGATCAGCTCCTACTACAAAGAGAGCCTTTGCATCGTGGGCTATCTCTCCAATGGCCCTAATCTGTTCTTCAATTAGACCAAAGAAGTTTGGTATCTCCACATAAACACCTGCTGCACCTTCAGCGCTTTCCTTCAGCTTTTCTATGTCCAACTGCCCATTTGTACCCCAAGGGATGTATTCTATCTCGATGTCTGCCCCCTCAACATAGGTTTCAAGTGTCATCTTCTTCTCAGGGCTAAGAGCTTTTGGAACGATGAATCTGTTCTTCTTCGTAAATCTTGCTGCCATTCTGGCAGCCTCTCCAAGAGCGCTTCCCCAGTCGTACATTGAGGCATTGACTATCTCCAGCCCAACTAACTCTCCTATCAGGCTTTGATATTCAAAGAGAGCCTGAAGCATTCCTTGGCTGATCTCTGGCTGATAGGGGGTGTAAGCTGTTAAAAATTCACTCCGTTCAATGAGATACCTGACATGGGCAGGGATATAATGGAAGTAAGTGCCTGCACCCAAAAAAGAAGGCATCTCTAAGACAGATTTATTCTTCTCTAAAATTCTGTTCATCTCAAGAAAAACTTCGTATTCACTTTTCCCTGATGGGAGGTTGAAGCCTCTCAGAACTTCTTTAGGAACATCAGAAAAGAGTTCTTCAGCCGAGCTGAAGCCAATTTCCCTGAGCATTTCCTCTTTATGTACCGAATTTGGAATGTAGTGGTTTCCCATAGGCATCACCTTTAAGATTTACATCTAATCCTTTGTACTCCAATAAATATATGCTTTGTGGGGGAAAAGCTTAAAGCTAAACCTCTCTCTTCTTCTCTAGTAGGTGAGAGCTGAATGATTATAGGCTTTGATTTCGATGGAACACTGGTAGACAGCTATTCAGTAATAGAAGAGGCCTTTAAGCGGGCGCTGGAAAAACGCTATAGCTGGCTACCGTTTAAAGACGTTTGGGCAAAGCTTTTCACTAAGATAGAATTTCACTTCGAGAAACCAAAATATGGAAAACACAGCAGTAAAGTGAAATCTCCGTTCTTCCTGAGGACAAAATTTGCCGAGACATGGTTTGAAGAGAGGGCAAAATTAACAAAAATCCTTGATAATGCTGATGAATTGATAAAAAAACTCAAAAAAGATGGACATACTGTAATCTCGTTTTCAGCGGAGGACTTTATTGATGATATGAAGGAACGAAGACTAAAGCTTGTTGGTCTTTATGATCTCTTTGATGATGTTATTGTCTTTGGAAAGGGAATAACTCTGTGTGAGGCGTTTCAGCTCCTGAGAGAGAAGTATGGTGATGAAATCTTCGTATGGGTCGATGACAAACCATGGCGTTTTATAGGGAGAGGAGATGAAAATACTGAATTTGTTTGGTATTACTTCCCCCCCACAGCTAAGTTTGTGGAAGAGAGAAGGGAACTACTAACTGCCATTCCACGTCTGCATGTAATACGAGATTTATGGAGCGTTCTGGATGTTATAGAAAGAATTAAGCAAGAGAGAGCCTCAATCTCCACGTAGGTATCCCAATGTATCATCTACGAATTCATCGAAATCCTCTCTATTTGCCTCTTCAAGCTTTAACTTAAACTTTTTCCCAAGATGCCATCTTATAGCAAGCACTTCTGTGTTATTTTCCGCTATAACTAAACCAAAGGGAACATCTCCCATCCAATGATGCTTTGAAAAGTTTATTTTAAATTTCCTCTCTTCAAGCTCCCTTAAAATCCGTTCGTATGTCTCATAGGGGTCTAAATTACTCTCCGCAAATCCGATAAATGGCATGTTTTCACCGATATCAATTTTTAAAGTTAAAATTTAAAACCTTTTTGGTTTGTATAACAAAGTGCGTTAGTTTTAAAAATTTTTAGGTATAACATACAAACATGCGAATTAAACCCCTACCCCAAAAAGGCCTTAAAATCGGAAAAAATTTAGTAATAGCAGACCTCCACTTAGGTTATGAAATAAGCATGACATCAAAAGGGGTATATTTACCCAGTATATCCAAAAAAATAATTCACTCCCTAAAACTACTTATTGAACAGGAAAAACCCAAAAAATTGATAATAGATGGGGATCTAAAGCATTCGTTTGTACCTATCAAGCAGGAGAAATTTGAACTTAAAGTATTCTTTTCTGAAATTTCTCCTTTGATAGAGGAGATAATACTCGTCAAGGGAAACCACGATATCGGAATTCTCTGGACAAGAGAACTTGGTGTAGAGGTTGTTGATGAAATTAAACTTGGAAAGTGGAAAATTGTGCATGGACATAAGCTGGTTGAGGGCGAAAGGTTCATTATAGGGCATGAACATCCTGCAATAAGGCTGAGAGACGAGGTTGGGGCCATTATAAAATCCCCAGTATTTCTTATAGGAAAGAACTTAGTAGTATTACCTGCTTTCTCTCCCTGGGCCTATGGAAATGATGTTTTAAGGGAGATTGTGTCGCCATTTCTGGAGTACTTTGATATATCCGAGTCGGAAATTTTGGTACCTCTGGACAGAGAAATCCTAAATTTTGGTACTCTCGAAAAACTGAGTGACATGCTCAGAAGAATCTGACCTTATGTAGATAATTACTGGAACGTTATAGAGCTTGACAGAGGAGTTGGAGATCGGTTTGTAATAGTTAAGGAACTCCGCTCTCCAACTTTCGTTTTCATAATATAATTGCACATAGCAAGTTTTATGACATAACTTAACAAAATATCCTCTAAGCTTTTTATAAGTTTCTCTGTCAGGAACCACGACAATAGATACGTTGTAATGCCAAGGAGAAGAAGAGATTCTCTCATATAGCGGGCTATCGTATTCATCCATGATATATTTTGGTTTTATACCTTCAATAACTGAGAAATAATACGAACCCAATATAGAAGAGTACAATATGTAACCCCCATCCCATTTTCTCACGATTTCATCGCTGATATATTTGTTGTGATAATAGCTATGACTACCCCTGATCAGTTCATCATGAAACTCAAAAAATCCCGAAACCTGATACATAGAATACGACAGCACAAAGAATAGTATCACAGCTATCTCCACATTTCGCCTGTTAATATTTTTGATAAGTAGTTTGAGTCCATTCCCCGCCAAGATAAAAAAGAAAGGAAATGAGAAATAATAGTATAACAAATGATCATTAATCAGCAAATGTGGGCCCTCAGCCAAAATTAAAACCGAGGAAGAAAATAAAAACAATAAGAACTGCCATCCATTTTTTTCTTTTAGATAACCCCAAATTCCAAAAGGAAGTAGGAGTATCAATGGACCAAGCATTTTCAGTAGAATCCGTACAATTTCAATAAAATCAATCGTCCATGGCTTGACAATTTTCGAAATGATGATGAAATAATATCCCGAAGCTCCAGGGGAAGGATGGGTTATAAACTCCAGAGGATTCCCGAAGATTGCCCAATTATAAACAATCCACCCAGTTATTCCAAAAAAAGCTAAGGGTACATGGGACGATATTCTCCAGTTCCTGCCTCGTTTTAACTCATTATATATTATCAACCCCACAAGCACAAACATCATTGGCCATGCTTCATACCTTGCCAGTGTTGAAAACATGAGGAGGAATACGGCCTTAGTTAAAATCCTCCCTGAACCCCTTTTTATATAATAATACACATAAAATGAAGAAAAAACCGCTAAAAATTGTCCCATCGGTATCATATAACTGGAGGAAGCATGAACAACCGAATAAATATTAATTCCAAATAAGATACCAACAATGAGGCCATATTTATCCTGGACTATTTTATATACCAACACTGCAGTAGCTGCTACAAAGATGGAATTGAGAATGCTTCCTGCCAATCCTGTTCTATAAAGATAGCCACTGGTTACCAATGGTACCAAAGCGAGGTGATACAAAAATAGCCAGACTGTTCCAAAATTTGCAAATTTCGAAGTTTTGCCATTCTCTATTACAGTAGCGGGTATGTATAAATGAGCTGAATTATCATGAGCAAATTTTGTAAATTCAAGAATTACGGTTGTTTGATACTCAGCAACTAACCATAACGCTACACTCAAATAGAGAGCAAAAAAGAGCATAAAAAGAAATTTTTCCTTGAACAGTACTTTACGCATTTTCATAACCGATCCTCTCCGTTTTATACCATTCACGGGAAGAGAACAGCGATAGCAATGCCACGATTCCTATTATATACCAGTAAATAAATGCTACATAAATGTAGGGGGTATAACTCTCAAATCTGGTATCGCTAAAATAATAAAGTATAATCCCCGTAAAAAATAGATTCCCTCCAAAGAACATGAATGCAGCAAGATAATATACAGGGCCGCTTATAGCACTTTTTATTAAACTCGTAATATAAACTGCACCAAATAGACTCCCAAAGATATAAAAAAAGAATATTGTATAACTTAATGTTGTTGCCATGGATATTATAGGACCCATATAGGTAACAGCGAGTTTAAGAGTTTTTAAATGCCCCAAATCTCGTCGATATCTCCACAATGCGCGTAGGCATTCATAGTATCCCTTAAACCACCTCATTCTCTGATTTATTAATGCCTTAAAGCTCAAAGGGGCACGCTCAATAATGAATATTGAATCAAGGTAGGAAATTTTCTCTCCTATTTTAGCAAGCTCTATAGTTAGATATGCATCCTCAGTCAGGCTTTCAGGAAATCCGCCTATCTTATTCAAAATCTCCCTCCTAACAGCCAGTCCCTCTCCACTCATCGGAGCGTATCCTATAAACTTCATATAAACAGGCAGATAAATATCATACCATATAAACGTGTCCAGCGCAATGAATTTTGAATGGAGTCTATCTCCGAGTCTATATACCTTGGTTGTAACAGCTGCAGCGCCCTTCTTAATTTCCCCCACAACCAATGAGATATATTTTTCAGGTACTATGTCATCAGCATCAAAAACAACTACCACATCTTCTTCGACGTGAGGAAGTGCTTGATTCATGGCTCTCGGTTTTCCGATATATGTACTTTGCGTATAGATGACTCTTACACTCATACCTCTAAAACGGAAGAAATTTACTAAGGTGGGAATGCTCCTCCGTGTAATATTATCCTCACCTTCAATTAAAATATATACCGTTATCAATTCAGGAGGGTAGGTTTGATTAGCAATAGATCTGGCGGTTCTCATAACGCTTAGTGGATGCTCTTTGTGAAAAGGAAGGAGAACAGCCACTTTGATATTATCGCGAAATTTAGATTGATCCTGAACTCGGGTGGGATTTATTAATGGCCGGGATAGAATCGGAGCTACCCCGATTATAAATATCGTCTGGATTAAAATAAATATCAACTTAAGCAGTACTACTGTGATTGAAAACATGAGAATATAAACTCTGAATATTTTTATAAGTGTTATTGCTCATATTCCCTTTCACACTCTGCAAATTTGAGGAATATTAATAAAGATTCATGGCAAGTCTTATTGGTGGTAACATGGATGTGCTGAGCACAATAGTATTTTTTGCTTACGTTCCTGCAATTATAATAATGTGGTATTTCTACCATTTAGACAAATATGAACCAGAACCCAAAAAATATGTTATAGGAACCTTCTTGCTCGGAGCAACGGTCTCAGTTGGAGTTGCATTCATACTCGAAACTTTATTAACTCCTCGCTGGATAAAAGGATACGCTATCCTTCCAGCAAGTGCTTTTTATTTGGCCTTAGTTGCAGGAATCGTCGAAGAACCTGCAAAAGCCTTGGCAATAAGATTGCCATTTAAAGCTGGTCAAATGGACGGAATAATGGATGGTGTTGTCTATGGTATCGCTGCAGGCTTAGGATTCGCAGCAACAGAAAACATGCTTTATGGACTCGGTTATGGGGCCGCAATCACTGTTACAAGAGCATTTTTAACACCTTTTGCCCATGGTAGCTGGAGTGCCATAGTGGGAGTGGGGTATGGACTCAAATCCGAAGGTAAGATACATTCTCTGACCAACTATTTTCTTTTAGCAATGTTTTTGCACTTCCTCTGGGATTACTATGCCTTTATGAGCGCTACGTTTCCCCAGTACAATATCATGCTGATATTCCTGCTCTTCATAAATCTGATTCTGCTGAGATATTTTGTCATTTTAGGTCAGAGAGAGGATCTGGAAAAACAATGGTGGTACTGGTTTGTGGGAGGTAGGAAGAATGTGTGAGATGAAAAAACGCATTGAGAATGCACTGTTTGAAGCCCGCCCTTATATAGAATATTTTAACGATGTGAAGAGAAAGGTGGAGGAGCTGGAGAAACAGGCCATCAATATCGAGGAGTTTAGACTTCTGCTCGGCAGAGAAATAGAAAACGCTAAAGAGCCCTTCAAGACAGATTTAAAGATTTTCCTCCAGAAGTTTGAAGGAATCTGAATTTTTCATTTTTTGCAGACTATTTTTAATAGTAAGCAAAATATGAATAGAAAAAGTATTTAAACTCCAGAACAATTTCCTCTATGGGAGGGGGTATGAAAAACATCCGGCAGATGTTTATCCTGATGCTTCTAATTGCAGTGGCTGTCTACTGGATAGAAGATGTATCTCAAGGGCAGGAAGTTCCCTCCCAGAGGGACATTATTAAGTCCTATGAGTCAGCGGTCATATATTCCTTCCGAGGAAGCATAAACACCATAACCGCCACGGAAAACACAACCTCATGGTTCTGCGGTTTTGTTAATTCAAAATCATCAAAAGGATTCTTCATCCTCTACAGTTATAGCGGAGGGTATACATACCAGCAGATTATAAACTGGAGCGGAGGTTACATGACCGTCGAGCGGTTTCTCAGAATTAATGGGACGGTGGTTGAGAACCTTACTGATAAAAAACCAGCGGGAAAGTTTAGATTTTCTGATCCCTTCATTTCGTACCTGCAGATGGGTTTCAACGGTTCAAAAATTCTGCATGTGGAATGTTCCCAGAATCTGTGCACGTTCAGCTTTGAGAAGAAATGGAGCATCCTGTCCGGAGAAGATAGACAGATGTGGAGCGTTACGGGAAGGATGATTGTGGATGGAAAAAGACCCATTGAAGGCCGGATGAGGTTTGTCATCAGACATCAGAAAAAAGACAAAAAGTGGATGGAAGAGAAAGAGCTTCACTTTGAAGTTGCCTATGACTCTACTGGCTGGAGCAAGTGTCAAGAGGTCTTTATCTCAACCCCAAATCTTTTAAGTAAGTGAGCATCTTCTCAACATCATTTGCTATGACAACATCAAAAAGACCCCTGAGTTTGGCAAGGTTGTCGTCTTTATAAAAGAGGATATCATTTCCAGACCAGAGAACAATTCTGAGACCTAAAGAGCGCACCCAGCGAAGTGCTTGCAAGGTTTTTTCAAGACCTATCAACGGAATGGCTTCCATTGGAACATTCACAGACCAGAGGTTAAGCTCCTCCTTAAGCTGTGGTATCTCAGGAACGAGTTTTTCGCTGTCAATAAGAAGGCCAATTCTTATCCTGTCACTCAGCTCCCTGGTTTTCCTTAGAGCTTCAATTTCAAAAGAGGATATTATGGTCCGATTGAATGCATTAAAGTCTTCAATTACTCCAAGACTCTCTTTAACGGCATCAACATCTTTTATCTCAACATCAACAAGAGTATCTTCTGGTAAAACCCTAAAAACCTCCTCAAGTGTCGGAATGTTTTGCCCCATTCCCAAGTTTGCCTTCTTCAGATCTTCCAGCATCATCTCCTTCTGATGACCCTTCAGGCTTGAAGTTCTGTCTATACTTTCATCATGCATGACTATAACCTTCTCATCCCTTGTCAGCCACACATCGAGTTCTACTCCATCGGCTCCAGCGTTTATTGCCTCAACAAATGCCAAAATGCTGTTTTCGGGATATCTCGACATGAAACCCCTGTGTCCAAGAACGAGAATCCTGTTCTCTTCCCAGTTTGTCATATATACCGCCTCAGATAGAAAAGAGGGTTTATCTAAAAAGCCTTTTCCCCAGAATTTGGAACGCCCTTGAGACATCATCCGAAATCACTATATCTGAGTATTTAATCAAACTGGGGAGATACCTGAACTCATCCTGCTGGTAATTCCAAAGAGCTATCCTAACCCCCAGGCTTCTCGCCCATCTGAGAAGGAGTTTGAGAGTCGGAAGTCCTATATAATCCACGGCATCTATCGGTACATGGAGAGAATACAGTCCAAGCTCTCTTCTGAGAACAGGAAATTTAAAGAGCGAGCTCCATTCAATTATGGAAAAGCCCAGCTTTACTTCTCCATTCCTTTCTCTAATGGATTTCAGAATTGCAGGATTATCCGAGGATAGAATTACCTTCTCTGGTTCCTGAATAATTCTAAGAATACCATCAACAGCGTCGATATCCTTAACATCCACATTAAAATATGCCCCAGAAAATTCTCTGAGAACTTCATCGGCGGTTGTCATCACAACCCCCAATGGGTGCAGGTGCCTGATTTCGCTCAGTTTGAGTGCCTTTACATCAAACCAGTTCCCATTATTAACTGCCCTGAAGTATCTATTATGCGTCACCACGAGCTTTCCATCCTTAGTCAGCCAGACATCAAACTCTATCCCATCAGCTCCACATTGGAGAGCTTTTTTGAATGCGAGGAGTGTATTTTCAGGATAAAACCTCCTGAAACCTCTGTGGCCAAGGAGTAGCATATTCAATTCTTCCCCTCCGTTTCATAAGGTATGTAACGGTATTTATTTGGCTTGCGGCTTTCCAGCAAAACCAAAAGAGATATAACATTGAATTAAAATCTATATCGGCACTCAATGGAAGGGGGCTAAAATGGATATTGAGTTTAATTACAGGAGGATATTTCTACTGGGCTTTGGATTTTTGGAATAAGCACTATATGAGCTCTCTACAGTGCTTATGCCCCAATATTCCTCCAAGAGGACTTTGGTCTGAACAAGACCATTACAGGAGGTATAATGACTATAGACATTTGTGTTTTCAGTGTTATTTTTGTCCTCGCACTGATCTCCATTCAGTTCATCAGGAGAGGAGATATAGTCAGTCACAAAGAGGATATTTACGCCTATGTATCTGACATGGATTGATCCTTTCATTTTATCGATGAACCAAAAGGATAAAAACTCCTTGAGAGTTAATTTCATTTTAGCCTTGTCTTAATCAATATTCGGAGGTTGGACCAATGGGAGACAAAAAATTTGACTGGGGGATTGTTCTTGGACTGTCTCTTTTGGGATTCAGCAGGAGCATTGGATGGGCTCTGAATAAGGGATTCTCCTTTCCGCTGCTATCGGCCTACACGGAATCCGCATTTGTGAAGGGAACTATACTTGCCCTTGAGGGATTTGTCGGTTTATTCATTCCGCCTCTGCTGGGGTATTACAGCGATACCCTGAAATCAAGACATGGGAGGAGAAGGCCGTTCATATTTATAGGCGGAATCTTGGCTGGTGTAGCATCTATGATGATTTATACTGCCTATACTCTTGGTGTCCCTCTTCTCGGCTTTGCCCTTGCTCTGGCCTTCCTCTACCTATCCCTTCACCTTTATACAGCGCAGTTTAGAGCTTTGATGCCAGATACTGTAGAGAGTGGTCAGAGGGGAAAAGCGAGCGGCTTCATAACACTGTTTGAATGGGCAGGAAATCTTTTCCTCTTTGGTCTTGGTGGGTATTTGGTCGCTAAACATGGAACTGGTTACTGGGGCCCTTTTGCAATTGCAGCAATTTTCCTGATCGGTGCTGCATTGTTTGTTTCCCTGAAGGTTAAAGAACCTGAAGCACCTGAAATAGAAGAAGACGAGCCTCTCGGAGAATACGTGAAGAGCATCTTTACAAATCACGACTTTCTGCGCTTCTATACTGCCCAGATTCTCTGGTGGATGAGCTTTGAGTTCATAGCCATATTTCTCTATGGAATCTTGGCATTCATACTCTATGGAACAGCTACAGAATCAGCAATAGACAAGGTTACCTCGATGGGATTGTATCTGATGGCAATGTTCAACGTTGCAGTGTTAATAGGCTCATTGCCAGGAGGGTATATCTACGACAAAATTGGCAGAAGGCTTAGTATAATCCTCGGAGGCTTTGTATTTGCAATACCTCTGCTGGTTGGGTGGTTCATCCACACAAAAACTCAGATATTCATTACAATCCTCTTGGCCGGAGTTGGGTGGGGTGTTCTGGTTGCAGCATCCTATCCGGTTATAGGGGATCTACTTACAAAATACGAGAAAGAGGTATTTACTGGTCGTTACTATGGTGTCTTTGAGGCAACGAAATCAATACCCGTTCTTTTAGCTGGAACAATCGGTGGAGGGCTTGTGGACATGGCAGGCGGAAATTATAGAGTTCTCTTCCCGATAGGTGCTTTGCTCGTCCTACTTGCAATGCCCCTCATATGGAGCATGAAAAGGCTTGAAGCCTCTCCGGGGGGAAGTGCATGATTCTGTGGATAATTCTGGGTGTTATTCTCCTGTTCCTTGCTTTTATAACATTCGTTGCCTATAAAATGGCATCTCCTCCCCGTTTAGTTGGGGAATGGACACCAAAGGATTTGGGATACAATTTTGAAGAGGTCATCATGAAAACAAGGGATGGGCTTAAACTCCATGCCTGGTGGATTGAGCAGAGCTGTGGAAAAACTGTCATACCCCTACATGGATACACAGCGAGCAAATGGGAGAAGATATACATGAAGCCTATTATTGAAATCCTCCTTAAAGGGGGCTATAACGTTCTCGTCTTTGATTTCAGGGCTCATGGAAAAAGTGATGGGAAATACACGACGATTGGAGATAAGGAGGTTATTGATGTCCTATCTGCCATAGACTGGTTGAAAGAAAACAAACCAGAAAAAGCCCAAAAAATAGGTCTCATAGGATTTTCAATGGGTGCCATAGTCACGATACGGACACTGGCAGAGGATGAAAGGGTATGCTGCGGTATAGCTGATAGCCCTCCCATTTACATGGATAAAACCGGAGCAAGGGGATTGAAGTACTTTGCAAAGCTCCCAGCATGGCTATACAGCCTTGTTAAGCCGATTACCCTCTGGATAAGTGGGGGGAAAATTATCAGCATTATACAATACGCCAGCAGGATTAAGAAGCCCCTCCTCCTGATAGCGGGTAAGAAAGACCCTCTCGTTATGATTGAAGAAGTTGAGGAGTTCTACAGAGAAAACAAAAAAATAAATCCAGAGATTAATCTCTGGGTAAGTGAAGCCGCCCATGTTAGGACGATAAATATAGCTAAAGAGTGCTATGAAACCCACGTTCTGGAGTTTTTTGGCAAATGGCTTTAACACCAGCTTTTCGCTTTTTAAGCTTCCAGCCTTTTTATCACCCAGTTGTAGAGAGATATTGCAATTAAAAACACCGCTACCGTTTCTACAGTTATTAGGATAAAACCGGGCATTATCTCGCTTGTCGGTCTGTGATATATCTCAAGTAGCCTGAAGTCTTTCAAGGCCCTCCCAAGTGCAAAATAATTGACTATTGGCCTCGCCCAGCTGGGCACAATGCTTTCCGGGATTACGATCCCTGCCAGGAAAAGCAGGGGCATTGATATGAAGTTTACGACTGCAGTTGTGGATTTTATACTTCTCGTGACCATTGCTATTGCCAATCCGAGACTCATTGAAAATACCGAGGCAATGAAAATTATCAGCCATCCAAAGAGGCTTGGCACTATGGTTTCACCAAAAACGAGCTTTGCATAACCTAAACCTACGAGAATGCTCAACATTATGATGAGGAATGTGGATAACATCTTTCCTGTCAGAAAATCCCAGGCGGTAGCAGGTGAAGCGGCTATCCTTCTCAATGTTCCTTTTTCAATTTCTTCGAGCGTTCCACTTCCTATTGTGAGCATTGTAGCAAAAAGGAATTGAATACCAATAAAGCTCGTTATATAGAATTGTATTGGTGTTGGGTTTTTGCCCGAAACCTCCTTCTCTTCAACTTTTAATGGCTCCGCACTTGCTATGAGGTATTCCCTCATGGCCTCAGGGCTTATGTTATACTCCGCTATGTCTTTGGGAATGTGAGCTTCCATGTATTTAAGCTGGACTTCAAGCCTTTTCTCCCTCATTTTCTTCTCCATCTCAGAGAAAAATCCCATGACAGTCCCCCTGACTATCTGATACTGCTGGGGATCACTCTTGTCGAAGTATATGTAAATTTTTGCCTGTTTTCCAGCGCTGATATTTCCGCCAAATCCAGAGGGAAATATAATTAGGGAGTCAATTTTACCATGTTTTAAAGCATCAATACCGGATTCCTTCTTTGAGAATTCCTTTATCTTGAAAATATGAACACCTTCCAGAGTTACATTTTCCATTATCCTGACAACATCATAGGCCGTGAAACCTGAGCTTTCGTTGGTATAAACCACTCCAACGTCCAGACTCATAGGTGGGCTCTGACCTCCCCACATGGTACCAAAGAGGGTAATCCACATCAAGGGAAATATAAATATCCAGAAGAGAGCCATTTTTTCCCTACGGAGCTCCCTTAGGTCTTTAATTATTATGCCTTTGATGGCCCTAAGCTTCATTCCAAACTCCTCCCAGTAAGTTGTAGAAAAACGTCTTCAAGTGTTGGCTCTTCGATTTTGATTGTTCTTACTTCACTGCCGCTTTTAACGAGAGTTTCAACTATCTTTGGAAGGCTTTCCTTTGAGTTTTTAACATGAATTCTGGCACCACTCTCTTTTTCGACCAATCGAAATTCATTTCTAAGTTTTTCCAGACCTTTCAGAAAGCCTTCAACGAATATAATGCTCTCTTCTCCGATAAGAGCCTTCAGCTCGTCTGCAGTTCCCAGAGCTATGATCCTCCCTTCATTCATTATGCCTATCCTATCGGCGAGAACCTCTGCTTCGTCCATGTAATGTGTTGCTATGAGAATTGTCTTACCACCCTCTTTAAATTCCCCTATGAGATTCCAAAGCTCTCTCCTCGATGGAACATCAAGTCCTAATGAGGGTTCATCAAGGATTAAAATCTTGGGATCGTAAAGTAGAGATATTGCCAGATTCAGTCTTCTTCGGAAACCACCGCTTAGTTCCTTTGCTTTCTTTTTCTTTGGAAGAGCAAAACGATCTATCAGCTCATATATCCTCTCTTTTGGAGCATCATAAAGATCAGCGTAAAATTTTAGGTTTTCTTCTACAGTTAACAGGTCATAGGAGATGCTCTCCTGAGGAACATAACCTATGAATCTGGCAGTCTTTTTGTTCAGAACTTCACCAAATATTTTAATACTTCCGCTGTCGTAGGATAATCCCTCAGCCAAAATCCGGATTAAAGTTGTCTTACCCGCCCCATTTGGTCCAAGAAGAGCAAAGATCTCTCCTTCTTCAATTTCCAAATCTATTCCCTTTAACACTGGAACGTTACCATAGCTTTTTTTCAGCTCCTTAATTTCAATAGCTTTCATAGTCTCACCACGATAGATTAGGATAATGTCCTATATAACACCCATTTAAATTCTGAACTACAGAATATTCAAATGGGAAAGTTTGTCGATAGTATTCAAAAGACCTCAGCTAACCCTCTTTTCTTCATCAATCAGAGTGGCTAACGCTCATCATCGGCAGAATGATATTTACGGAAAGGTTAAAAAAGCTTGCCCGAAAAAGGATGAGGGATGACGAGCGTTTACCGGTCTGAGCTGTGATGAGATCGGCACTGTCTGACCTATTCCTCCTTTAAAAGCTCGTGTTCAACCAGCGCCACTATATCGTTGTGTATATCCTTTAGAGGAGCCAGCGCATTAACAATTTTTATCTCAGGAAACATCTCCGCAAGCTTGAGGTAGTTCTCTCGAACCTTTTTCTGAAGCTCGGCTATCCTATCAAATTCTGTTTTTATGCTCCTACCGTTGATGCGCTTTAGGCTTTCTTTTGCAGGTAGATCAAGGAGAATAACCAGATCAGGTCTGATTGCAAACTTATTCAGGTCAATGAGCCATTCAAGATCCAGTCCCCGTGCCCATTGATAAGCGAGAGAGGAATAGAAATAGCGGTCAGAGATAACAACCTTCCCTACCTTTAATGCAGGTTTAATTAGCTTATGGACGTGTTCAGCCCTATCGGCCGCAAAAAGAAGAGCTTCAGCCTCATGACTTATCCTGGCACCGTCAATTATACCCTCTCTACCACCTGTGAGAACGAGCCTTCTTATCAACTTTCCAAAAGCGGTGTCAGTTGGTTCTTTTGTTAATACAACATCTTTTCCCTTACTTCTGAACCATTCAGCTAACAATCTTGCCTGTGTTGATTTTCCTGCCCCATCAATGCCTTCCAGTACGATAAACATTGAAACACCTCCGCAGGAGATATTTTGGGATAAGGTCTGGAAAGAGACTTTTAATGCTTTCCATCAAATTTTTTTGGAGGTTTTAAAAAGCAGGAAAAAGAAATTTTAGAGATGTTTTCGCATGTAGTCGAGGAGTGTCCACATGCTGCCAAATTCACGGGTTTCATCACCGTGGTAGACCTCGACTATGCCTTCAGGTCTGAATCTCATACCGAATGAATAGTTCCCTTTCTTCAGCTTCTGGAGGAAAACCTCGCGTGGTTTTGGTGGGAGATAGCTTGTCATCATGTCATTCAACAGCTCGGCCTCAAATCCAAAGTGTTCACTCATCCTTGGGAAGAAAAGCACTGCTGGGGTGTTCATACAGTCGACCAGTGCCTTACCTTCGAGTTTGAAATGATAGTGCTTGAAAATCTCGTGGAGAAAATCATCTATTGCGTTGGGATAATATACCGTTGCACCAATGTCATTTGGATGTGCCTCTATGAAGCTCCTACTCTTGAGTATTGCCTCTATCTCGTCAGCATCAATTCCGCTGATCTCAACCCTCACACCGCTGTAATAGTAGACATACGCCAGCGGAAAGCCTTTCTTATGAGCAAAGTCCTTGAGGGCTATAAGTGGAATTAACCTGACATCCATAATTGTTGAACCCGTGCTTACGATTCCAACAACCATTGATCTCTTACCATAACGGGAAATTGCTCTTCCATCCCTACCTACTATGATTGTACCCTGGGCGACAGTTCCTATAGCCCTTCCAAGTAGGGCAAGTTCCTCGGGATTGAACTTCTCCGAGCGATATATCTCCATCTTTATCACCTCAATCCGGCAGTATTATGCTTTCTTTTCCAATTCTGGACTCAACCCAGATTTTAACATTTGAACCAATCTTGCTGAACTCTTCAATTACGCTGTTATCTCCAATAACACTTCCGGGCTGTATTACAGCACCCTTTCCAATATACACATTCTCGCCTATGATCGCTTCTTTGATCTCAACACCCTCTTCTATAGTAACATTTGAGAATATCACCGAACGTTCTATTTTAACATTTCTCCCTATCTCCACATTGTTTCCAAGTACAGCAAAACCCCTGATATTGAAGTGCCTGAGTCTGCATCTCCGCCCTGTGAATATGGCTCCACCATATTCAAGGTTGCCCTTCAGCGAATCCACCCTTATTTGAGGCAGGGAAAGCTTTCCCATAAAGACATCTTTGGTTGCTTGGAGATAGCTTGATGGTCTTCCCACATCATTCCAGTATTCATCAAAGGGAAACCCATAGAGAGGAAGACCCTCTTGGAGCATTTTCGGAAATAGATGCATGGAAAAGTCAAAATTTTCTCCCTTAGGAACAAGGTCAAAAGCATCAGGTTCAAATATATATACCCCTGCATTTACCAGATTACTGAAAGCTTCCTCTGGTTTTGGCTTTTCTTTGAATCTCATGATGCGATTCTCCTCATCTACTATCGCAATTCCATACTGCGTTGGATCTTCAACCTTAGAGAGTGCAATTGTGGCCAGGGCATTTTTCTTCTTATGGTATTCGTAGAATTCCTTTATATTTAAATCCGTCAACACATCACTTGAGGCCACTATGAACGTGTCTTCCATTTTATCTACAACTTTTTTTGTTGCTCCTGCAGTGCCAAGTTTTAGATTATCCTTGTCAGAGTAGTGTATTTCGACTCCCCATTTGCTGCCATCTTCAAAGTAGTTCATTATGCGTTCCTTGAGATAACCGGTCAGTACAAAAACCTCATCGACACCCGCTTTGATCAGCTTTTCAAGGACGTACTCCATAATGGGCTTATTGAAAAAGGGAATCATCGGTTTTGGTCTGTAGACTGTCAGAGGAAGGAGCCTCGTCCCTTTACCGCCTGCCATAATCACTGCCTGCATTGTGTGCACCGGTAGGCTATCTATTTCTTTATTAATATGTTTTGCGCTATTCAAATCTACTGGAAATTAGAAAGTATTTTTAAGTTGGTAGATAACTATCTGACGGAGGGGGCGATACTCGTGAACGCACTTAAATATCTTGAAAAAAGACTTGAAAAAAAACAGTTCGAAAAGGTCAAAGCGATAGATAATCCGGAACTCCATGAGTTTCTTGCAAAATATATCAAGCTCTTAAATCCAGACCGGGTTTTTGTATGCAGTGACAGCGAAGAGGATGAATTTTACGTCAGATGGAAGGCTCTGTATTATGGAGAAGAGAAGCTTCTTGAAACTCCGGGACACACAGTGCATTATGACAACTACTACGACCAAGCAAGGGACAAAGCCAACACCAAACTACTAATTCCAGGAGGAAAAAAACTACCATTCCTGAACACGCTTGACAGGGATAAGGGATTGAAGGAGATACACGAACTTATGAAAGATGTTATGAAAGGAAAAGAGCTGTTTGTGTGTTTTTTCGTTCTCGGACCGAAGGAATCAGTTTTTACAATTCCCGCAGTTCAACTCACAGACTCTGCATATGTAGCCCATTCTGAGTTCATTCTCTACAGAAAAGGCTATGAAGAGTTCAAACGCCTTGGACGACAGGCAAGATTTCTTAAATTTGTGCACAGTGAAGGTGAACTCGACGAAAGAAAGACAAGCAAAAACCTCGACAAAAGGAGGATTTACATAGATTTAGAGGATGAAACCGTATATTCTGTTAACACCCAGTATGGAGGCAACACGATAGGTCTCAAAAAGCTTGCCTTCAGGCTCACTATTCAGCGTGCCGTTAAGGAAGGGTGGCTTAGCGAACATATGTTCCTCATGCGCGTGAACGGACCAAACGGCAGGAGAACTTATTTCACCGGGGCTTATCCAAGCATGTGCGGAAAAACATCAACAGCGATGATTCCGTGGGAGAACATCGTCGGTGACGATCTGACGTTCATAGTCCCTATGAAAGGTGAGGCAAGAGGTGCAAACGTTGAGAAAGGCGTTTTCGGTATCATCCAAGGCGTCAATCCTGAAGATGATCCTGTAATATGGGAAGTACTCCATTCCCAGCATGAAATAATATTCTCAAATGTTCTTGTCAAGGATGGAAAGCCGTACTGGAACGATATGGGGATTCCAATACCCGATGAGGGAGAGAATCACAGTGGTCAGTGGTGGATAGGGAAGAGAGACAGGGAGGGCAATGAAATCCCACCAAGTCATAAAAATGCTCGCTTCACTGTAAGTCTTGAGGTATTTCCAAATGTTGATCTTGAAGCACTCAATGCTCCCTGCGGAGTCAAAATTGGTGGAATGATCTTTGGAGGTCGTGATAAAGATACATGGCCACCTGTTAGGGAAGCCTTTAATTGGAAGCACGGAGTCGTTACAATGGGTGCCTCACTTGAATCCGAGACTACAGCCGCGACACTTGGCAAGGAAGGTGTTAGAGCCTTCAATCCGATGGCTATACTTGACTTTATGAGTGTCCATCTGGGAGAATATATTGATAATTACCTCAGATTTGCAGAGAAAGTAGCTGAAGAGCCAAAAATCTTTGCAGTTAACTACTTTCTCCGTGATGAAAATGGCGAGTGGCTCAACCACAAGCTTGATAAGGCTGTGTGGCTCAAATGGATGGAACTAAGGGCTCATGGAGATGTCGATGCAGTAGAAACCCCTATCGGCTATATCCCAAAATATGATGATTTGGCAAGGCTTTTCAAGGAGGTTCTGAACAAGGACTACACGAAAAAGGATTATGAAAAGCAGTTCATGATAAGGGTTCCAGAGCTTTTGGCAAAGATAGAGCGCATTGAGAAGATCTATCGCGAGCAGGTTAAGGAGGTTCCGAAGGAGTTCTACAGAATTCTTGAGGAAGAGAGGCAGAGACTGTTGAATGCACAAGCTAAATATGGAGATTATATAAGCCCATTCCAATTCGGAGAGTAATCTCTCTTTTTTCTTAATTTCGTTAAATGTCGTTCCAAAACTCTTTTAATGTTCAAATTCAACATATCACCTAAGATGATACCATGAGGTGAAAATATGAGCAGGGATGTTGAAGTTCTAATCAGGCAAAAACTTCCCCAGCCAATTGAGAATCTTGCTGAGATGGCCTACAACTACTGGTGGAGCTGGAACAGACGTGCCACAAAACTCTGGGAATATATAGATCCTGAACACTGGGCAGAATTCAAAAATCCCGTGAAGCTTCTCATTGATACTCCAAAAGAGAGACTGGAAGAGCTTGTTAAAGATGACAACTTCATGAACCTCTATGAGCTTGTATGGGAGCTCTTCAGAGCATATATGCATCCTGAAAGCACTTGGTTTTCAACCAACTATCCAAAATGGGACAAACCAATTGTCTATCTCTGCATGGAGTATGGAATAAGCAAAAGCCTCCCTATTTACTCTGGCGGTCTGGGGATTCTGGCTGGAGATCACGTTAAAACTGCCAGTGACCTTGGTCTGCCATTTATCGCAATAGGTCTCTTGTATAAACATGGTTATTTTAAGCAGGAGATAGATCGAAACGGCAAGCAGATCGAGGTCTTTCCTGAACACAAACCAGAGGAAATGCCAATTACTCCTGTGAGGAATGATGCAGGAGAACTCCTCCTTATAGAGGTACCTATTGAGGACAGAATCGTCTATGCCCGTGTATTTGAAGTCAAGGTTGGAAGGGTTAAGCTCTACCTCCTTGACACGGATGTCAAAGCCAACAGTCCCGATGATAGAGGAATATGTGACTACCTTTACAACGCTGAAATAGACAAGAGAATCAAGCAAGAAATACTCCTTGGAATCGGGGGAATGAGGCTCCTAAAAGAGCTCGGTATAGAACCCAGTGTCATACACCTCAACGAAGGACACCCAGCTTTTGCCAGCTTCCAGAGAATAGCGTGGTATCTGGAGAAAGGCCTAACTTTCCTTGAGGCCCTGAGCATAGTGCGTGGAACAACAGTTTTCACAACACATACTCCAGTCCCAGCAGGGCACGATAGATTCCCAGTGACAGAGGTCGAGAAGAGACTGAAAAAGTTCTTTGAAGGCCTTTCCAAAGACGAATTTCTGAACCTTGGACTGGAGGGAGACCAGATCAACATGACCCTGCTGGCAATAAGAACCGCCAGTTATGTAAATGCCGTCAGCAAACTTCATGCTGAGGTTACAAAGAGGATGTGGCAGGAAATCTGGGAAGGAGTTCCTCTGGATGAAATCCCCATTGAAGGCATAACAAACGGGGTCCATACAAAAACATGGCTCCACAACGAAATCAAGAAGCTTTTTGACAGGTATATCGGCAGGATATGGAGGGAATATGCAAATATCGAAGGTATCTGGTATGGGATTGAAAGGATTCCAGACGGAGAATTATGGGAAGCTCATCTTGCAGCCAAGAGAGAGCTTATAGAACTCCTCAGGAGAAAGATAATGCGCAGAAATGAAAGGCTTGGTATAGACGAACCGCTACCTAATATGGACGAAAATGCCCTTATCATAGGATTTGCAAGAAGATTTGCCACATATAAACGGGCGACCCTAATTCTGAGTGATCTCGATAGACTGAGCAGGATAGTCAATGATCCCGAAAGACCTGTCTATATAATCTTCGGTGGTAAGGCCCACCCAATGGATGAAGCAGGGAAGGAGTTCCTCAGGAGAGTTTATGAAATATCTCAGATGCCGGAGTTCAAAGGAAAGATCTTTGTTCTCGAAAACTATGACATCGGTTCTGCCCGGCTGATGGTTGCTGGCGTTGATGTGTGGCTCAACAATCCGCGGAGGCCCATGGAAGCGAGCGGAACGAGCGGGATGAAAGCTGGACTCAATGGTGTTCTTAACTTGAGCATATACGATGGATGGTGGGTTGAAGGATACAATGGAAAGAATGGATGGGTCATAGGTGACGAAACCACTGAGCCCGAGACAGAGGAAGATGACCTTAAAGATGCAGAGAGCCTCTATGAACTGCTCGAAAAGGAGGTAATCCCGACATATTATGGAAACAAGAAAGAATGGATATATATGATGAAGGAGAGCATAAAAAGCATAGCTCCACGCTTCAGCACTCATAGAATGGTCAAAGAGTACATGGACAAGTTCTACTCAAAAGCTATGAGCAACTTTATCTGGGCTACAAGAGAGAGTTATAGAGGGGCAAAAGAAATAGCCTCATGGAAGCAGAAGATTTTAGAGTTATGGGATAAAGTTAGCATAGAAAAAGTTATTCTACAAGATGCCCGGGCGTTTGAAGTAGTTATTAACTTAGACGGGCTCTCTCCAGACGATGTTAAAGTAGAGCTCTATTACGGTTTAACATCCTCAGGTTACAATGTTGAAAAGGCATACATAATTGAACTCCGACATCCAGAGGGGCTTGGAAATGGCAAATGGCTTTACAGATATGAAGGGAACGCTTTAAGATACATCAGAAGTCCCTGCTGGCATTATGCAATCAGGGTGTATCCTCATCATGAAAAGTTGCCCTATAAGTTCCTTTTGGGACTTGTGAAGTGGCGTGGATTGCTTGAATGATTTTTTTCTCTTTAAATTTTCTCCCCCTTAATTTACATTACAATGATATCACCTTTAAATTCAGAATAATCCTCTGGATTAACTTTCTTTCCTTCAATATTCTTCCCGGTTACACAGTTGAACCAATTCATGTAATTACTTGAATCGATATAATTAATTTTGGCTACTATTTTTTTATCCTCCTTTTGAGTTACTATACGAACTAATTTTTTGACTGTTTTTCCTTCTCTTATATTGCCACATTTTGTACATAGACATACCAAATAGCCATATTCATTTATGTATATGTGGTGTAAGGTATTACTTTCACAGTGCGGACAATAAGTCTCCAGAAGGACATCCATGAGTATCACCATACTTATTAAGATTAAAATATATTTAAATTTTTCTGGAGAACATTAATTTAATCAAGTAAATCCTAACAATTAATATCTCATTACAAACAACCTCATAAAATGGAAGTGAAGAGAATAACAGATCACTTGTGGGCAAAAATCGCCACAACTTTATCCTTCCTGATTTCATCAATCCTCACAAAGCCAAAACGTTCGAACTGGACAACTTCATCAACCTCAACTTTCGCATGCTTCTCAAGAAATCCCTCTCTGGTTATAATGTCATCCCCTTCCGGAATCAAGACTTCACAGGGTCTTCCTTCTGGTACCCAATGTATCATATGCCATCTATGTTCCTTTGCTTTTTCATATTCAACACTATCAAATTCCGCCCTAATTCCCCTATCATTCACCTCAAGGATCTTAACATTGAAGAGGTCCTTAAGCCTTATGTATTCACTCCTTTTAAGTAGTCCCAAATCATCCTTTGCTACATAAACTGGCTTTCCGGGAGTGAATTTAAGCCGTCTATAGCCCCTTTCTGGATGATCAGGATGAAGTGGTATTTGTGCCACAAATTCCTTATCATATCCCTCTACATACATTGGGATAGGGTCGGCAACGAAGAAATATCTGTTAGCTATTGGATCAACAATCTTTCTGTTTATAGCAGCCAAGTTATCCCAGCTTATTGTTGTATCACTTCTCTTGAGGCCAACTTCAATTATTACTTCCTTTATGGCCTCTGGCTTTATTCCTCTTCTCCTGAGAGCTCTGATCGTTCCTAATCTTGGATCGTCCCATCCAACGTATCTCCCCTCTTCTATACCTCTCCGTGTCTTTGATTTGCTGAGTATAACTCCTTCGATGCTGAGCCTCCCATGGTGCACAGTCGCTGGATACTCCCAGCCGAAGTAGTCATAGACATACCGCTGTCTTGTCTCATTTTCAGCATGCTCTTGTCCGCGGAATATATGAGTGACGCCGAGCTCATGGTCATCTATGGCAGAGGCAAAATTGTAGAGAGGCCATACACGATACTTGTTACCTGTCCTTGGATGGTTTGGATCGTCTATTATCCTCAATGCAGGCCATTCTCTCACAGCAGGATTCGGATGAGTGAGATCTGTTTTTATTCTAACAACCGCTTCACCCTCTTTGTATTCCCCTCCGAGCATCTTCTTCCATTCTTTAAGCTGAACTTCTGGCGGTAGCTCCCTGTGAGGACAGGGTTTCCCTTCGTCTCTGAGCTTTCTAAATTCCTCCGGTTTGCATGTGCATACATATGCCTTCCCCATTTTCAGAAGCTCCTCTGCATATCTGTAGTAAATCTCAAGTCTGTCACTTGCACAATGTATCTCATCAATCTGAAAGCCGAGCCATTTTAGATCCTCTATTATCCACTCATAGAAAATTGGCTCTGGTCTTTTAACTTTCGGGTCAGTATCATCAAATCTGAGAATGAATTTTCCCTCATACATACGGGCGTATTCATGGCTCAATATTGCAGCCCTTGCATTACCAAGATGGAAAGCACCATCCGGGTTTGGAGCAAAGCGTGTAACAACTTTTCCCTTCTCTGCCTTTGGAAGTGGAGGAAGACCCTTCTTTTCTTCTTTTTTCTCCTTTTTAACCTCAAAAAATTCAGGATATATCTCCTTTAGCTTTCTCTCCTGCTCCTCAGGAGTCATGACATTCACATTTTCAACGATTTCGTTCACAAGAGGTATTATTTCCTTAGCCCTTGGTCTGAGCTTGGGATTTTCTCCCAGGACTTTTCCTATAACTGCCTTTGGATTTGCCTTTCCCCCATGTTTGATAGCATTGATGAGAGCATACTTCAAAATGATTTCTTCGACATGCATTTTCCCCACCAAGGAAAAAAATGAGGAATGGGTTATAAACTTAGTCCCTGAAGCAGGAAAAGGAAAGAGTCACTCCGCAAAGGTTATTATCTTCAGCTCAACAGGTCTTCTGACAACGTTTGCCTTTCTTGCTCCAATGAGGTATTTAACTCCCCTCTCACTGACTATATCAATTAACCGCTGGGTTATTATCCCATTGAATATTATCGCATATATGCCCTCTCTATCGCTGAGTGAGCTGAGCAGGTCTCTGACCGGAATTTCAGCTATTATATTCTTATTTTCATCTAAGAGTATAGCATTTGAGTTACTTTTAACCTTTTCAACAAAATCTTTGAATTCATCAAGTGCTGACGGTTTTGGAGCCTGAATTGGTTTTATGATTTTTTCTTCTCTTTCCTTAATGGAAGGCCTTTCAGCTGATTTCACTTCAATCTTTTGAACTGGTTCAGGTTTTTCATGTTTAACGCTTTCTTTTTCCTTTATCACTTGATAGAAGTTCCGACCCTTGTAGAATATTTCATTTATGACCTGTTCTGCCGGAACTTTGCTTCTCAGAGATTTTACTATCTCTTTCTTCGTGAGCTCTTCAACTTCTTTCCCCTCAGGGGCTCTCGCAACATAGTCAACGTCAGCAACCTGCAAAAGTTCCTTGAGGATAAGTTCTCCTCCCCTATCGCCATCGGTAAATGCAGTGACTATTCTCTCCTTGCTAAGCTTGATTATGGTCTCAGGAACTGAAGTTCCCTCAACAGCTATGGCATTTTTTATGCCGTGCTTAAGCAGGTTAAGAACATCGGCTCTACCCTCAACTACGATGATTGAATCTGAAAATGGCACGTGAGGTCCTGCTGGTAACTTCTCAGGTCCATATTCAATGAGCTCCTTAGCACGGACCGCTTTTTTAACTTCATCCGTGAGTTCTTGGGTTTCAGGTATCTCCTCCTCCATAAGTGTTTCGAGTATTTCCTTCGCTCTCTCAATTATGTACTTTCTCTTTGTTGCCCTTACATCCTCGATCTTGAGAACTTTTATCTTCGCTTCAGCTGGCCCAACTCTATCTATCGTCTCCAGAGCTGCTGCCAAGATAGCTGTTTCCACTCTATCAAGGCTTGAAGGAACTGTTATTGTCCCGTAAGTTTTTCCAGCTTTTGTGTGAACATCTACCTTTATTCTTCCAATTCTCCCCGTTTTTTGAAGCTCTCTTAAATCCAAATCGTCCCCGAGTAAACCTTCAGTTTGACCGAAAATAGCACCAACCACATCGGGTCTTTCGACTATTCCACTGGCTTCAAATTCTGCATAAATTACATACTTTGTTGTTCCAAAATCGTCCTTTGCAGACATGCCATCACCCTCTTTCTTTTTTTCAAATTTCTGCTTTTCAGACAGTATATGATGTAGCACTGTCTTTTTCCTCTTCAAGGAAATCCCCTCCTCTTAAGGGGGTCAGAAACGGAGTTTTAAATAAAGTCCATATAGTTCTTCAATACCTTTAATGTCCTTTTTGGCGATTCTTCTGAGTTCTCTTCTCGTCTCTGTATCAACCCTGCATTTATAACCTTCCAAATACATAGTTAATTTTTTTGCTAACTCTTCTCCTTCCCTGTCCAGATCAGTTAATATCATGACATCATGATGCTGAGAGGCAATGAAAGCGATTTCAGCCAAAGGTAAGCGGGATAGCCTTATTATCTCCGCCCTGACCCCCAAATTTCTTAAAGCCACCTCGTCTCGCGCACCTTCCACAATGATAATACCATCAAACTCTCGCAATTTGTCTATGAGTAGTTCAAATCTTTTATAGTTTTCGGCATACATTTGCCGTCATGCCGATTAAATCAGAGAGCAGTTATAAAGTTTTGCATGCCTCCCTAATCCTGCCATCATAACTCATAGGTTCTTCATAGAACTCTTCAATCAGTTTCTGGAGCTTTTTTGAGAGAAGTATCTGATTTCCCCATGAGCCCTCTATCTTTCCCTTTGCTGCCATTCTTCCTAAAAACTTCTCCATTTCTCTGCTCAATTGACTTGGTTTGCAGCGAGCCCATGGTGTCCCAGGCAATGGCATGAAGTAGTGTGCCCTCACTTTTCCTCCTTTCCTCATAATCCATTTCATAAGATCAATGCTTTTCTTTTGACTTTCTTCGTTTTCACCGGGTAACCCCACGATGAAATCCACAACAGGTTCTATTCCATATTCGAGCATGTATTCAACGGCTCTCTGAACATGTTCTAATCTGTGAGCCCTGTGCATGGCTTTTAGCATTGCATCATCGCCGCTCTGAGCACCTATGGCCAGCCTCCTATTGTCAGCATACTGGATTAATAACTCCAACGTCTCTGGAACCACAAATTCCGGCCTTACTTCACTGGGAAAAGTACCGTAAAAAAGCCTTCGTCCCTCTTTTCTAAGAGGTTGGAGAGCTTTAAGGAGAGCCTCAAGTTTGTTGAGCTTTAGAACGGCACCGGGGGAGCCATACGCAAAAGCATTTGGGGTTATGTAGCGCATGTCCCGCATTCTGCGGGAATACCTCACAATCTGATCGATTGGTCTGTGTCTCATCCTAAATCCCTTGAGATAGGGAGTCTGGCAGTAATAACAGCCAAATGGACAACCTCTGCTTATCTCCATTGGAGCTATTAATCTTAATCCATCGGGATAAGGTGGAAAGCGCCAAAAATCCTCAGTTCGAGCAAAACCTGTGAAGGTAAGTTTTTTCCCAAGATAAAAGGCCAGCCCACGGATTTTTAAAAGACCTTTATTAACTTTGAAGTTGTTTCCTCTCAACGCCTGCAGGAGATGATATATAACCGCCTCTCCCTCACCAATGACAGCGATATCAAAACCGAGGACATTGAGGGTATGCCGGGGCATAGCAGTTGTATGGTATCCACCAGCTATCAGAAGAGGTGCAAAGCTCATTTTAAGAAATCTGATTTCCTTTTCAACTTCCCATATCTCCTCTGTGAAGAAAGAGTATAGGACAGCTTTAGGCTTCACTTTAAGAATTTCTTTGAGGTCCTTTGTTATCAGAAGATCACTCAGGTCAAAACCTTGGCTCTCCAGAGCTCCCAAAAGGTGCACGAACGCATTGTGATTTCGTTTGGTTATCCGAATGGCTATCTCGTGCATGTTACAACGTCAGAAAAAGATTTTAAATCATTTTGGATATCGAACAAAAAACTAAAGACCAAAGAGAGATTCAATTCTTCAGGCTTTAATAGCGAGCTTGATATCCTCGGCCTTGACTGTCTTTCTGCCGGCGTGTCTGGCGTATTCGGTTGACTTCTTAGCAAGTTCGATTGCATACTCTTCGAGGTACTCGGCGAGAACCTTGGCCGCTTCCTCACTAACCCTCTCAGCACCGGCCTTCCTAATCAGCCTGTCAATTGGAGCAATTGGCAACTCAGCCATTCACAACACCTCCATACAAAGCTTTTCAGTCTTATTTAGGGCATTCGAGATATATAAGCTTTTTGGTAAACGGCGGCATTTTACAGGATTTTTTTGCCTCTGGAGAGTGGAAAATATAGAGGTGTAAAAACCAGAAAAATTCACCGCTTCTGAGCTTTTTCAAAGTTACATATAAAGCTGGCTAATGAATAGGAGGGCTACCCCAGATAGGGACATAGATGGTTGAAGCACGGGTTCAGAGATGCCGGAGAGATGTAAACAGTTTGTTAAAACCTTTTTAAGGAAAATAACCCTGTTATAAAGTGAAATGACAAGGAGCTTTTAGGAAGCTTATGGGTACTTACGGACATCAAAAGAGTTCCAATTTTAGGACATATTATCCACGTCCGAAAAAGTAATGTGAGATGATGCTTGGCATATAACGATAATCAGTGTTTAACTGAGCCATTGCTGTTTCAGTGCGAAAAGATTAGAAGGATGATAAGAAGTTATTTGGACAAAATTCGTTCCCAATTGTCGAGGGATGGCGGGCCCGGCGGGATTCGAACCCGCGACTACCGGCTCCGAAGGCCGGCGCCATATCCCCTAGGCCACGGGCCCTCAAAAGAGTTTTAAGGGATGGTAAAATAAACCTTGCGGTGGTTTTTATGATGTTGCCAGACAAGAAAATCAGAGAAGAAATTTTAATCGATCCATTCAATGAGAAATCTCTCCAACCTGCAGGTTATGATCTTCGAGTTGGTAAGGAAGCAACGATCGACGGCAGATTTGTAAATGTTGAGAAGGAAGGCAAGGTATGTATTCCCCCTAAGACCCATGCCCTCATCCTAACCCTTGAGAGGATTAAGCTTCCTGATGATGTTATGGGAGATATGAAGCTCAGGAGCTCCCTTGCAAGGGAAGGACTTCTCGGCTCTTTTGCATGGGTTGATCCGGGGTGGGATGGAAATCTGACCCTTGTAGTCTTTAACAGCTCTGATAATGAAATAGAGCTCGCATATGGAGAGAGATTCGTCCAGATAGCGTTCATTCGTTTAGAAGAACCAGCCCAGAATCCCTACAGGGGAAATTATCAGGGAAGTCAGCATCTTGTATTTTCAAAGCGTAGAGGTGATTAATTTTGTTTTAACCCTTTGAAGATGTGATAGAGAACTGTAAAAGGTATGTAAAGGCCGCCCAGAGGGCGGACGAAGAAAGGATTCAACCGAAGAGAGCTCCAAGTCCTGCGAGGGCTTCCTCTTCGCTTGCCTCTTCCTCCTCTTCTTCCTCCTCTTCCTCGGCTGGAGCTTCTTCGGTTGCTTCAGGAGTAGCTGCAACAGCAACAGGGGCAGCAACCGGCATTGCAGCCTTCTCAATGACTTCATCGATGTTAACTCCCTCAAGGGCGGCAACGAGAGCTTTTATCCTTGCTTCATCCGGACTAACTCCAGCAGCCTCAAGGATTGCTTTGAGGTTCTCCTCAGTTATCTCCTTTCCAGCGGCGTGTAATAACAAAGCAGCATACACGTACTCCATCTTTCGCACCTCCAAATTATCTTTATTTTTTACTTATTTTTCGATACGCAGGAAATTGAAAGGTTTATCCAAACAATGCCCCCAGTCCTGCGAGGGCTTCCTCTTCGCTTGCCTCTTCCTCCTCTTCTTCCTCCTCAGCCTCTTCAACCTTTTCCTCCTGTGGAGGCTGAGCGGCAACGGCTATTTGTGCCTGTTGGTTTAAAAGCTCTTTGGTCTTTTCATCGAGCAGTTCCTCAGGCAAGTTCTGTGCTATGAGCAAGACAACTCTGAAAGCTCTGCCAAAGATGTCTTCCACAGTGTCCTTGGTGATGTAGCCAGCTTCAACCGCAACATTCTTTGCTCCAAGATATGCTTTCTGGATGATTGCTTCAATAGTCTGGCTGGTTGGATAGGCAATATTAACTGACAGGTTGAATGCCTGCATATAAGCCTTTTGGAGCATTTCTAAGTATGTGCCCTCATCTATTGCCAGAACTTCCGGTGTGTATACGAGCCCATCCTCGTAAGCTGCCAGCAAGTTGAGACCAACTTCAAGAGGCTCGACCCCAAGGGCATTGAGGATTCTCGCGAGTTGGGGTGTTATAACCTCACCTGCCTTCAAAACCTGATAATCTTTCTGGATTGAGACTTTACCCTTTTCAATTCTCGCTGGTATTCCGAGAGCTTGCATCTCACCTACGAGAGGACCTGGTGCAATTGAAGTCGGGCCGGCTGGTATAATAACATCTCTCGGAACTGGAACACCCGGTTTGGCTGGAGCAGGCGTTTTACTTTCCTCAAGGAGCTTGTAGAGCTTGAATGGATTCATTTCTGTTGCTAAGATTCCGGCCCCGCCTTGAATGTACTCGATGAGCTTCTCAAGCTCTGGCTTTCCGAGCTCTTGTGCCGCTTTCCTGATGGCCAGTTCAATGAGGGTGTTCCTTGAGACTCTGAGAAGGGCTTTTCCGCGGAGCTTTTCACGCATCTTTGATAGAGGATAAGCCGGCACATTAGCAACATCAACGAGGGCTATTACTGGATAACTCTTGAGAATCTTTGCAAGCTCTTCAACTTCTTTCTTCTTCCATTCAGCAACATGAGCCATTCAAATCACCTCTCCACCTTTACAGCGGGTCCCATTGTTGTCTTGACGTACACTGACTTGACTTGGTTCTCTCCTCTCTCAAGTTTTCCTATGATGGCATTCAGAACAGCTTCAATGTTCTCTGCAATCTTCTCATCCTCCATCTTTTCAGTGCCAACTGGTGCATGAACAACTGGGTTGTTCTTAAGCTGAATTCTAACTGTCCTCCTAAGTCTCCCTACTATTGGTTCTAAGTTTGTCATTGTTGGTGGCACTACCTGCGGCATTTTGTTCCTTGGACCAAGATACCTACCGAGGTACCTACCGATTTTTGGCATCAATGGTGCTGCAGCTATGAACAGGTCATAACCTTTTGCGAGTTTTCTGGCCTGCCTCGGATTCTTCCCTAATTCCTCTAATTCCTCTCCACTAATAACATCCAGCCCGAGCTTTTTGGCCGCCTCAGCGACCGCACCATCAGCTATGACCGCGATCTTAGGTTCCTTACCCCTACCGTGTGGCAGTATAACCTCAAGCTTAAACCTGTTCTCGGGTTTTTTCAAATCAATATCCTTGAGGTTGACTGCCACTTCGACGGTCTGTGTGAAGTTGCGCGGCTTAGCCCGGGCTTTAGCCTCCTTCACCGCTTCCACGAGTTTTTGCTTGTCAAAGGCCATTTACAGCCCCCCTTTCTTTTTTGATTTAAGCCCTAAGGAAAAAGTCAAAAATGCGTAAAAAGAGGAACTTTTAAACTTTTCCCTCACTCCTCAGCGCTGGCAAAAATTTCGTCATAAACGCCTTCATCAATCTCTTTTTGAACCTCTCTCGGATCCTTGCCTTCAACTGTAACCCCCATGCTGAGTGCTGTTCCAATGACTTCCTTAGCTGCCGCTTTTAAATCAGCTGCCAGCATTTGATCCTGTTTAGCCTTAGCTATCCTTATGACCTGCTCCATCGTAAGGTTTCCAACGATGTTGTTCTTGGGAGCATCTGAACCCTTACCTAAGCCAAGTTCTTTCTTGATGAGCTGGCTAACCGGTGGCACACCAACTTCAATTTCAAACTCTTTCTTCTTTGGGTCGGTAACTATGATCTTAACCGGAACCTGCATCCCTGCAAAGTCCTTTGTAGCCTCGTTGATCTTATCAACAACCAGCTTAACGTTCAATCCTAAGGGACCGATGGCAGGTCCAAGTGGAGGACCCGGAGTAGCTTTACCGCCTTCAACCAATACCTCGACGACTTGTGGCATTAATCTCACCCCTTCACTCCTTTTGTCTCTTGCTTATAAGTCTAACGTATTCACCCCTGACAGTAACGGGGATGGGCACTATAGCTCCAATTAGCTCAACGACAATCTCATCCTTTGCTTCATCAACCCTAACGACCTTGGCCTTCTCGCCTTTGAACGGGCCGGCTATCAGCTCCACGATATCTCCGGGCTCAAACCCGCTCACCGCTGGTTTCTCCTCAAGGAAGTGTTCTATTTCCCCGAACTGAATCTCCCCCGGTAGTGTGCCCTTGGCATGCCTGATTCCTTTTATTGCCTCATCAACTGCACTCTTGCTTGGAGCTTCGACAAATATGTAACCCTTAACTTTTGATGGTGCCAAGATAGCATAGACGGGAAGATTATATGTTCTAATTTTACTGTAAATCAACTTTGCAGTTGTTTCTTCCTGCCCAACTGTAACCCTGACAGTATAGATCTTACCGTCCATCCTAACCACCAAGTATAAATTCACTGACCCGTTACAAGATATCCAATGATACGGGTTATCAGGCCAATAAGGCCGATTAGGAGCATTCCAAGCCCAGTGATTTTTGCAGCCATCTTATATTCCTTTCCACTGGGTTTTTTTGTAACCATCAAAACCCTCTTCGACTCCGATAGGAACTTTTTAAGTTTTTCTATGTAGTTCTCTGCCACTTTCAACACCCCGCTGAAATTGTAAAATTACTAAAAAAGGCTAAAGCTCTTCGAGATCAAGCTTAATGACCCTTCTCTCACCTTCCTCCCCGAAGCTTGGGACTTCCTCCTCAACTACAGCATAAGGAGAACTTACACCAGTAACCACTATCATGACCCTTATCATCTTCCCAAGCTCTTCGTCAAGCTGAATTCCCCAGATTACCTGTGCCTCTGGATCAAGTTTGCTCGTTACGAGTTCGATTATGTTCTGTGCCTCTTCAAGCTTAACATCTGAACCGGCAATGCTTATCAAAGCTCCCTTAGCACCGCTTATGTCGACATCAAGCAATGGACTGTTCAGAGCCTGCTGTGCTGCCTCCAGAGCTCTCTTTTCACTGTCACTCTCCCCAATACCTATCATAGCAACGCCGCCATCTTTCATGACTGCCCTGACATCATTGAAGTCCAGATTAACAAGTCCCGGTTTGGTAATAAGCTCTGTTATGCCCTTTACAGCTTGAACGAGGATTTCATCAGATACCTTGAACGCCATGTGTATCGGTAGGTTAGGTGCAACCTCCATAAGCTTATCATTTGGAATAACTATGACGGTATCACTATTCTTTCTGAGTCTTTCGAGACCATATTCAGCGTTCTTTATCCTCCGTATGCCCTCGACAGTGAAAGGAAGCGTAACAACTGATACAGTCAACGCTCCCATTTTCTTTGCCATTTCAGCAACTATTGGAGCTGCACCGGTTCCAGTTCCGCCACCAAGACCACATGTTATGAACACCATGTCAGCGCCTTCAAGAGCTTCCCTAATATCTCTCTCACTTTCTTTTGCAGCTTCTTCACCCATTTTTGGGTCATTTCCAGCTCCAAGTCCTCTTGTAAGTTCTTTACCAATTAAAATTTTCTTATGAGCCTTAATCTTTAAAAGATCCTGAGCATCGGTATTAACAGCTATGATTTTGGCACCCTGAATGCCTACCTGCATCATTCTATTTACAGTATTACAACCAGCACCACCAACACCGACAACATAAATCTTTGCTTGTATCTGCTCCAAAAGTCTCCTAAGCTCCTCATCAACGTCTGTTTGGGGAGCTTGTATTTCAGGCGCGTTGCTGATTTCTGAAGATGTCCTTTCAATCGCATTTTCAATTAGCTTCAACATCTTTTCACCCTCCGGGGAGCAATTTAACATCTGTTTCACTTTGTACCCAGATAGTATATAAATTTTAGCCAAAGAGACACTGCTAATTTTAGAATTTAAAGTCAATAGCTTTAAACGTTTCGATTATTAGTCCTTTATGAATTCCAGTCCAAGTTCTTGGGCAAATGCCTTTGCCATTTGACGAGTTTCTCCCTTGCTACCCTTCCAATCAACATATACAGCATCAACTTTTCCATCGGTTCTTTCGATTGCTTTTAGAAGCATCGTTCTTGAGATAGGGTGGGTATATTTTGGAGCTATATGTGAAAATGCTATATCCCCCTCAAGTGCCCTTTTTGTCTGCTTCGGTGCATAATGTCCTCCCCCAATCCCTATTGCCACCTCAAATCTGACTTTCTGATATGTGTTGAGAACATAAATTATCGTCTCAGCTACTACGTCCCCTGCCCTTGTGTTTGCCCATTCCTCTTCACTTGACCCTATTTCAATGAAGAGAGAAGGAACCTCAAGCTCGCTCGGACCATGATGTGTCGCTTCATAACAAACCGTCCATCCAAGATCGTTGAGCTCATTAAGTTTCAACAGAGCAAGCTTCATAGCATTCGGCTGTGCTACTGCAAGATTTTCATCTTTTCCACCATACATTGCCTTTCCCCAGTTTCCTGTTACATGAGTCGTTAGTGTGGGCATTTTTTGTTTGCTGGAATGTCGTGAGGCAAACACAATTATCTCAGGCCTAACTCCGAGTTGTTTTCCTATACTCTCATCAAGGTTATCGTAGTATATCATTTCTTCGTTGGTAGTGAGTATGAGCATGTTATCTTTGTAATATACTGGATTATTGTCAAATAACGTTCCAAATTCCCTGAATCCAAAGTTCTCTACAAGTTTCTCCTTTATATTCATGGATGCAAGGTCAACCTTTGTGGTCATTATGATTTTCACTTTAACACCTCGAATAGAATGCGAACAGAAGCCATTAAAAAGTCTTGTGTTTAGATGCGGCAATCTTTTAAGTTGTTAGATTTGTCTAACATAAAGCTAATGTTTATATTTGAAAAGTTAAATCTTCGTGATGATGCATAGGTTAAGTATTAATTTAGCAAAGGTTTCGAATTAAATTGCAGAATATGTAAAATTTTTCGCTATTTTTCTATCAAATTTTGAAATTTGTAAGGTTTTACTTCCATGTAAAAGCAAAATATATAACACCATTGCTATTCACTAAAAAGTGTAATGCAGCCTCAATGATGGAAGAAGTACAGTAATGTCCTGAGAGGTTGCAATGCCCATATAAGGGCATGGAGGTGTAAATATGGAAAAACAGATGGAAAGTGCTATTTCAACTTTCAATATTGAAGAATCTCCCTGGGGTCTGAAACAGGGAGTTGGATATGAAGAATTTTTAAAGATATTTGATTCTCTTCCAGAAATCAAAGAAATCCTGCTCAACAGTGAAACTCTTGAAGAAGCCAGAGAAAAACTGGCGAGCTTTAGTGAAAACCTTCAATGGAAATTTAAAAGCGGAGAAATTCAAGTTGATCCTATCGATAGATGGCTCGCAATAGAAGCAATTGGAGTATTCCTTAACATAATTTCTCAATACGGAGAAAACGCTGCAGGATTTTCAACCCTTGAATATCTCTGGAAGGCTACAAAAGGGGATAAGAGAGTCCTTGGAATAATCACTGAAGGCTTTGTAGAGGAGTTCAGGCATCTATTTAAAGCCATGGCAGGTAAGAGTGCATATTCAAAAGGATGGCTGGGTCCAAAATTAGAAGCGGCAGGTATAAAGTTTGTTGATTTCAGTAAGATCAAAGGAAGAAAAGCCGCACTTGCGCGTTCAGAATATCTCGACAAAGAGTGGGACTATATTAGGGGGTATCTCAAACGCTATCCGACTGGTCTTGATAAAGGAATCATCGAAAAAAGAAAGAAACAGAGAGAGCAGCTCATGGAGTACTTTGGGATAACTGAAGATGAATGGTTTGACTACAGATGGCAGTTCTCACATGTTCTAAAGAGAGAAAAGGGCCTGGAGACTCTGAGGGAGCTTAATGAGCTTGGTATTGTGAAAACACCAGAAGAAGATTTAGAGCAGGTAGAGATTGCAGTTAAGTATCACATTCCATGGGGAATAACGCCATATTATCTCCACCTCTGGGATTTCGAAGAGCCATACAAATATGACCTTCAGGTAAGAAGACAGGTAATGCCTCCGACATGGTATGTCAGCAACATGATTCAGCATAAGGAAGATAGAGAATATTACTTCGATTTCATGGGAGAACATGATACCTCCCCCATAGATCTTGTTACAAGGAGATATGTAACGATTGCAATCCTCAAGGCTTACGATACCTGCCCCCAGATATGCGTTTATTGCCAGAGAAATTGGGAGGTCCTTGAGCCATTCATGGCCGGCTCATTCCCGGGATGGGATACCATTGAAAAAGCATTAGAATGGTTTGCCGAGCACGATTCAATGATGGATGTCCTCATCACAGGAGGTGACCCATTAGCACTGAGTGATAAGATAATCGACAAAATCATGGCCAAATTTGCTGAAATGGATCATGTTGTTAACATTAGATGGGGCAGCAGAATATTTGTAACAGTCCCAATGAGAATTACCGACAGTCTTGCTGAGATATTAGGTTCATACATTGATCCCGGAAAGAGAAATGTTTCAATTTCAACACACGTTGAAAGCGCATATGAAGTAACACCTGAAATGGCCGAAGCCGCATATAAGATAAGAAAACAGGGCATTTATATTTACAACCAGCTTGTTTACCAGAGGAACGTTAGTAGAAGATTTGAAAACGTTGCTCTTAGGATAGCATTGAAGAAAGTCGGCATTGATCCATATTATACCTTCTATCCAAAAGGCAAAATTGAGCAGAAGGATTATCTTGTTCCGATAGCCAGAGTTGTACAGGAGAGAAAAGAAGAGGCGAGATTACTACCCGGCCAATTCAGACCAGATGAACCCGTTTTCAATGTGCCCAGAATGGGTAAGAATCATCTCAGGGCATGGCAGGACAGGGAGCTTGTGGGTATTAGACCTGATGGGAGCAGGATATACTTGATGCATCCTTGGGAGAAAGGTATTGGAGAAACCAAGCTTTATACTTATCCAGATGTTCCGATTAAGGAGTATCTTGAATATCTTGAGAGCCTTGGAGAAGACATCAATGACTACTGGACCATCTGGTACTATTACTGAAGAATCTTCGCCTTTCCACACTTTATATTATTTACTACTCTGTAAATCTTCCAACTGGCCAAAAAATATATAATTGATGACTTTACAAATATTTAGGAGGCATATGCTCTAAGGGGGTTCTGCCCCCTCCCTACATGAGGTGAATAAAAATGAGAAAGTGGAAAGCCCTTGGTTTGGTATTTGTTGTTTTGTTAGGTATAGTTGCAGCAGGGTGTATCAGCGGTGGCACCAGTGGTGGCACAACCACAAGCAAGCCAATTGTCCAGAAGAACAGTGAAGGAAAATGGGAAATCACCATTTATACCGGTTCAGGACCCGGTAGTGTGTATTTTGCCATTGGTTCAATGCTTGCAAAGGTAATTAACAAGAAGAGCAAAGATATTGCAGCCAAAGCTGTTACAAGCGGTGCAAGTGTTGCCAACTGTAAGGCTGTTGGAAACGGAGAAGCCCAAGTTGCAATTGCCCAGAACGATGTCACATGGTATGCCTGGGAAGGTAAGTTCCAGTTTGAAGGAAAACCAATTAAAGTTCTGAGAGCTATAGGAACACTATACCCAGAGCCAGTTCAGATTGTTGTAAGAGCTGACAGTAACATTAAGAGCCTCCAAGACTTAGCCGGTAAGAAAGTCGTCGTTGGTGCCGCTGGGAGTGGTACAGCTGCAACCGCTGAGAGAGTCTTGAAAGCAGCTGGCGTCTGGGATAAGATAGACAAAGTTTATCAGACTTTTGAAGAAGCTTCCCAGAGCTTGGTTCTTGGGCAGGTCGATGCGGAATTCACAGTTATTGCATATCCTGCCCCCGCAGTTAACCAGATAGCTGTGAAGGTTCCGGTGAGAATTCTGTCAATTCCAGACGATGTTATTAAAAAACTCCATGACGAGGGATATCCATTCTACGTTAAGGTTATCATACCCAAAGGAACCTATAACGGAATGACGGAAGATGCCCAAACAGTTGCAGTTAAGTCAACACTGATTGTCCACAAGGATGTTCCGAATGATGTAGTTTATGAAATAACAAAGATTCTCTATGAGAACATTGATGAGCTTGCAAAAGCCCATCAAGTTGCACACCAGATAGACATACACCACGCCTTTGATGGACTTATGATACCCCTCCACCCAGGGGCTATCAAATACTACGAAGAACAGGGCATTACGGTGCCGGACAAGTACAAGCCCAAAGAGTGAGGGGGTGAAATTTTTTGAAGAAATTTTTTCTTTTTTTATTGTTATTACTGCTATTCCTCGCCATATTATTCCCGATTTCTACCCTCAGAATAGGATTTAATGGGAGAGTGTGTTATCTTCCCCTCACATCAGAATACACATTGGAAGTGGACTATACCCACAGTGTTTCATTAACTAAGGTTGTGGATGTGTATCGAATTAATGGTACCGGGATATATGCCATTCAAGAAAAATGGCAGGAGTTCCTCGCTGGACAGCCCATAGATTTTCAATATCGATCTGGTGATTTTTATGTTAAAAATATGAACAAATACCTTGGAAAATCCTGGGAATATTGGTTTATTCCCGTGAATAATGTTACCCTAAAAATCGATGGTAAAATCATATTTGTCCAACCTCCTGAGGAGGGTATAATGAAAATTAGTGTTAAGAGGGATCCGATAATTCTGACATTAATTAGGAGGTGTTAAAGATGGGAGAAAATCTTGAGAAGATAGAAAAAAAGATAAAGCTAGAGACTACAAGGACCCTACCTTCAAAGCTTGAGAACATCGTGAAAGCTGCGGCAATCCTCATTGGTCTGTTTGAAATACTCTTCATATTCAACTTTACGTTTTCTCTGTATTCCTTGCTCGAAAAAATGGGCATAAAACTTGAGTTCCTAAAACTTGATTTCCAAGATCAGCAGGTAATGGCCTTTGTCTTGGGCATGATTTTTGTCATAGCATTCTTAAGATATCCAATCATGAAACGAGAAAAATACCTGAAGAAAGTTCAGATAATAGACTATATCCTTATAATCCTCGGACTTGCAGCGGCTCTCTATAAGTTCTGGAGATGGCCCACATATATGGTGTATTATAATGTAAATCAAACTGATGTCATCTTTGGATTCCTTGCGATATTATTGGTTTTAGAAGCTACAAGACGAACTATCGGATGGATTCTACCCACTATTGTTACTGTGTTCTTAATCTATGGAATTCGAGATGCCGGCTACAATTGGACAAGAATTGCCCAGTACCTTTATTTGGACCAGGGCATTTTTGGAATCCCATTCTACGTCATGACAATTTATGTCTTTGCATTTGTATTCTTTGGAGCATTTCTCTTGAAAATTGGAGTAAGCGATTACATAACTGAGTTTATGATAACAATCTTTGGAACACGCCCCGGAGGTCCTGCTAAGGCCGCTGTTATCTCAAGTGGTATGATGGGAACGGTAAGCGGAAGCTCCGTTGCTAACGTTCTAACAACTGGAACTTTTACGATACCTCTGATGAAAAAAGCAGGTTATCCCAAGGAAATAGCAGGTGCGGTTGAGCCTGTCGCTTCAACAGGTGGCCAGTTAATGCCACCGGTTATGGGTGCCGCAGCTTTTATTATGGCTCAATTCCTTGGAGTTCCGTATAACAAGCTTATCATTGCCGCAGTTTTGCCTGCTTTGATATACTACTCTGGAGTCTATCTATTTATAGATCTTGAAACAAAACGTTTAGGCCTAAAAGGAATGCCCAGAGAACACTTTAAACCGATTAGATATTTCCTCAGAAAACTGTACATTCTCCTGCCAATCTTAGTTATCACAGTGGCTTTAGTGTGGGGAATAGCACCTCATATTGCAGCTGTTTCATCGCTTGGAGTTGCCATATGGGTAGCATGGATATCAAAGGATGAGATTCCTGGAAATGAAAAACTGTACGTTGCTGTAATGTTAGCAACAACCTTGCTAATGTTCACAGGAAGAGAAACTATGATAGGTTCAACCCCAATATCAAAACCCATTGGCATCATAATACTATTAATCGGTGTTCTCCTTGTTGTTCTGAGGTTCACAACAAACTTGGTGGAATTTAATGAAAAATTCTATATCAGCATACTGTTCATAATCTTGGTGGCTTTAGGGAAACTTCTATACATGCGAAAGGAGGAGATACTCCTCCTTACAGGTGTTTTTGGAATCGTATTCTCTTTAATAGTCGGATATAAATCGCAGACCGAAAGCGGTAAAACAATGTACAGAGCAACTTATCAATCAATGATTGATGCCGGTAAAACCAGTACTACAGTGATGTTAGCCGCTGCCAGCGCCGGCTTGATTCAAGGTGTGCTAACAATGACGGGCTTGGTGACAAGCTTGGGCTTTAAACTCGTTGATATAGCTGGAGGCAGTCTGTTCCTTCTTCTCATCATGGCAATGATATTCAGCTTAATTTTGGGAATGGGTGTCCCTACAACAGCGAATTATGTTATAACATCATTAGTAGCTGCTCCTGCAGTATATACTGCAGTACAAAACAACCCAATATACACTGTATCAGTCCCGGGATATACAACACCAATTGCACTACTGGCAGCTCATTTCTTTGTGTTCTACTTTGGAATACTGGCAGATTTAACTCCACCAGTAGCTTTGGCAGCATATGCAGGTTCAGCTTTGGCGGGAGGAGATTTCTGGAAGACTGCAATAAATGCTGTTAAATATGCATTGGCAGGTTATGTTGGCCCATACATATATTTCACCCATCCTGAGATGTTTATTATAACAGTACAACACTGGACACCTGAAATGATTATAAAAGTCGTTTACTACCTCCTCGCAACGATATTCATAATGTACATGATGGCAGTCGGTATAACAGGCCACTTAAAGAAGGCTGTTCCTAAAGTATTTAGGATTGTCTTAGTCACTCTCGGAGTTTTGGGTGCTACATTAAACCACTTCGTCATAGCCGCAGGCTTGGTGACGATGGCAGCACTTTATATATACCAAGGAAGAAGCAACACCCCAGCAGCAGCATAATCGTCCTTTTTACTTTCAATTTTAACCGAGAAAACTGCCGAGCTGGAATTAATTATAAAAATTAGAAATCACAATCGTTAACAAAAACAACCTAATATAGCATAACTTCAAAGCCAAGCTCACTTAACAGGTCAGCTATCTCCTCGCTGTCTGCGTAGACCAGCAGGTGGTGGTTGCCCAATGTTCCATCTATAAAATCCTTGGCATCTTCAACTCTAAGCCTGATCTGTGTACGGCATCTATTTTCGCTCTTTTCTCTCTCTATAATCTTAACTCCTGCTATAACTGCCTTTCTCCCTTTGATTTTTATAATGGATGCTTTTCCCTTTGGTAATTTCACCTCCACACCAACCCCCATGCCACTTTCAAAGTGAGATCTCAGAACATAGCCCGTTGTTAATGGAGCAGTGCAATGAGCCAGTATTATGTAATTCTCTCCATAATCCGCTATATTGCCCATGAATACAGGTTTGTTGAAGAAAATTTTTATTATTGCCATTCCAAGGAGGGAATTCAATTCCCCCTCACATGCTGCTGGAATGCCCTGAGCATTGAAGATTGCCAGCGCTAAGCATGGAGTAGCTTTGAGCTTTTGAAGCAGATCAAAGCATCCAATTGTAAAACCATCGAGATGATAATCCTCAACGATTTTCTTTAATGTTAAATAAATCCTTCCTGCCTTTGCCAGATCGGTTCTTTTAGGTTCTTTTGTATCTATTGCTTTCATTACTATTTCTTCAACAGCCTTCCAGCCTTCTGCTTCTGTAGTTGTCTCGTAGTACTCGTAGAACTTTTTCAGGCTTATATGAATGTAAGGCAGCTCAAATTTTTCATTTATGAGCCATGGGGATATTCTCCCGATTAAACCCAGTCTTAAATTCAGGAATTTTTCAAGCATTTCTTTCATATCTTCATAACCCAATAAAGCTGCTTTAAGTTCATCAAGGCTTTTAACCAGAGTTGAAGGTATAAGCCTATCTCGAAAGTACTCTCTGAGCTCTATGCCTGCTGCCAAGGAGTTATTGGATGGATCCCCATAGAGAATCACAGGTTTTCTGAAGTAGGAGAATCCCTTAAGAGTGTTCTCTGTTCCCCCTGTTAGTGGATAAAGGAGGATAACATCGACATCCCTAAAATCGAGCTCTTCACGCCTTGATTCATCCCTCTTCGAAACCATTAAACCCCCTTTAATCTCAAATTCTCCTGCGAGTTGAGTTAAAAATTTTGAAGCTTTTTTTTCAAAGTCTTTTGGATCTGCAAGCTCACTAATCCCAAAAGCCACTCCAATTTTCATTTAACCACCCAAGGATTTTAAACTTTAAAACACTAAATAAACTTGTGGTTGAGATGAAGTTTGTTCTTGACACCAGTATCTTTGTCAACCCTGAGATTAGAAAAGATTTTGGGGAAAGTCCAACAGAAGCCCTGAAATCTTTTTTAAACCATGCAGAGAGGCTATTTGGAAAGGTGGAATTCTATATGCCTCCCGGTATCTACAGGGAGATTATGAACTTCGTTGATAGGGAGGAGGTTTCCCCTGATATCGATCTTTATATAATAAAAAAACCCCCAAATCTCCATGATATAAGAATCCCAGCTTTTGTCGTATATGAATTGATCGATGATATACGCAGAAGAGTTGATAAAGGACTTCGTGTTGCAGAAAAAGCTGTTAGAGAAAGCGTCGTAGAAACTGATAACGTCGATAAGATTATCCAGAAGTTAAGGAGAAATTATCGTAAGGCTCTAAGGGAAGGCATAGTAGATAGCAAAGAAGATTTTGAGCTGATTCTTCTTGCTAAGGAACTTGACGCTACAATAGTTTCTGCAGACGTTGGCATATTGACATGGGCTCAAAAAATGGGAATAAAATGGATAGATGCCGCCAGTTTCAAAAAAGTTTTGGAAGAGCTCACAAATAAGTTCTCAAACAAATTGAAATAGAAAAATTTATAAGCTCGGTTCAAATACCAATCCAACGGTGCCCCGGTGGCTCAGCCTGGTGGAGCGGCCGCTTGGTAAGCGGCAGGTCGCGGGTTCAAACCCCGCCCGGGGCTTCATAATGAACCACTCATTCTGAACAGGTATATGACCCGTAATCTGATGTTCGTTTATGTACATCAATGTGAGTTTTAAGGCCTGAAAGAGGTTCTTAAAGTTTTCGCAATGATTATAAACCTTCTTTCATCACCTTCTACACGAAAAGCTTATATAGGAGAAGCCAAAGTTCGGAGGTAGTGATAATTATTTCTAAAAAATTTAAGGGGGCAATTCTCGGTGGCGGCGAAAAAAGGATTTGATATATTTACTCATCAATTAGTTCCCGCACATAGAATATTAAGCGAAGAGGAAAAAGAAGAACTGCTTAGAAAATACAAGATCAAAATTTCTCAACTTCCACAGATTAAAGCTTCAGACCCTGCTGTCATCTCTCTTGACGCAAAACCCGGGGACGTTATTGAAATAAGAAGAAAAAGCCCAACAGCAGGTGTGTACTACTATTACAGACTTGTTGTTGAAGATTGAATTCTGAGGTGAGAACATGAGGGGACCCACTGTTGTAGATGTTACTCCGGATGATTTGTGGATTGTTATGGAACACTACTGGAAGGAAAACGGACTGGTAAGACAGCACCTTGATTCTTACAACGCTTTCATTGACTATGGCATGCAGGAGGTTATTTATGAATTCGGTGGCTTGAAGCCAGATATACCAAACTTTGAAGTCAAATTCGGAAAAGTGCGTCTTGGTGAGCCGGAATTCCAAGAGGCACAGGGGCAGAAAAAGCCTCTCTATCCCATGGATGCCAGAATAAGGAATTTAACGTATTCAGCGCCCATTTATCTTGAGTTGATTCCAGTTATCAACGGAATAGAACAGGAACCCGTTGAAGTTAGGATAGGAGAGCTCCCTATAATGCTAAAATCCAAGGCATGTAGGCTCTATGGTCTCAGCGATGAGGAGCTCATCAAACTTGGAGAGGATCCAAAGGATCCCGGAGGCTATTTCATTATTAACGGTTCTGAAAGGGTTATTGTCTCCATTGAGGATTTAGCACCTAACAAGACTCTTGTTGAACGTGACGAACGCCAAAACCGGGTTCTTGCAAAATGTTTTTCATACAGACACGGATACAGAGCTCTGATAATGGTTGAAAGGAGAAAAGATAGCATCCTCTATGTGAATATACCAAACGTGCCAAGGCCTGTTAAGTTTGTCTATGTCATGCGCGCCCTCGGTTTAAAAAGTGATAAAGAGATAGTCGATGCCGTCAGCAACGATCCAAGGATCCAGCAGGTGCTCTTTGACAACCTTGAAGATGCAAGCGATATAACTACACAAGAGGAAGCCCTTGACTATATTGGAAAGCTTGCTCTTCCCGGCCAGCCTAAGGAATACAGGCTCAGACGGGCCCAGCATATCATAGACAACAACCTCCTGCCCCATATGGGAGTGCAAGAGGAGGATAGAATAAAGAAAGCATACTACCTTGGAATGATGACCCTTAAAGTTCTTGAACTCTCGCTTGGAATGAGAAGCGAGGACGATAAGGATCATTATGCAAATAAACGGCTCAAGCTTGCTGGAGATCTTTTGAGAGATCTTTTCCGTGTTGCTTTCGGTCAGCTTGTTAAGGACATGCAGTATCAGATGACAAAAACCTACCAGAGAAAGGGTGAAAAATACACCTTTGATAATGTTCAACGCTTTGTAAGGAACTCTATTAGACCTGATGTTTTAAGCGAAAGAATTGAACATGCTCTTGCGACAGGGGCATGGCCCGGTGGGAGAACCGGTGTAAGTCAGCTCCTTGACAGAACCAACTACATGTCGACCCTTTCTCACCTTAGACGTGTGACTTCACCACTAAGCAGAGATCAGCCCCATTTTGAAGCGAGAGATTTGCATGGAACTCACTGGGGTAGGATTTGTCCTACGGAGACACCTGAAGGCCCGAACTGTGGTCTCGTCAAAAATTTAGCTCTAATGTCCCAGATAACAACGGCAATCCCCGAAGAAGAGGTTAAAGAATATCTCAGAAAGCTTGGTGTCGTTTCGATTGAAGAAAAAAGACCAAGCCCAGAGCTTTGGAGAGTGTATCTGAACGGCGTTCTCATGGGGACTGTCGAGGAGGGTAAAAGGCTCGTTGAAAGAATACGCACAGACAGGAGAAAAGGCAGGATAAGCGATGTAATTAATGTTGCTCTCCATGTGGAGAAAGACATCAAAGAAATTTACATAAACAGCGATGATGGTCGTGTGAGGAGACCGCTTATAATAGTCGAAAACGGAGTTCCAAAGCTCACAAGAGAGCATGTTGAGGAGATAAAGAAAGGAACCCTAACATGGAGAGATCTCATAAAAATGGGAATTATTGAATATCTCGATGCAGAGGAGGAAGAAAACGCCTTCGTAGCTACATGGCCATGGGAAGTGACAGAGGATCACACTCACCTCGAATTGATGCCAGCCGCTATTCTCGGTATCCCTGCTTCACTCGTTCCTTATCCTGAACACAATGCAGCACCGCGTAACACTTACGGCGCTGGTATGGCCAAACAGAGTCTCGGCCTTGGATGGGCAAACTTCCGTATAAGGGTTGACACTCGCGGGCATCTAATGCATTATCCACAGGTTCCCCTCGTCAACTCCCGTATAATGAAAGCCGTTGGGTTTGAGGAGAGACCTGCAGGTCAGAACTTTGTAGTTGCTGTTTTGAGCTATCACGGTTATAACATGGAGGATGCCGTAATCATCAACAAAGCTGCAATTGAAAGAGGTCTTGGGAGAAGCACCTTCTTCCGAACGTATGAGGCTGAGGAAAAGAGATATCTTGGTGGGCAAACCGATCGTTTTGAGAAACCAGATCCAACTGTTAGAGGCTTCCTTGGTGAGAAATACTACAGACATCTCGATGAGGATGGTATAATTTTCCCCGAGTCAAAAGTCTCAGGCAAGGATGTTCTCGTTGGAAGAACCTCACCACCCAGATTCCTTGAAGAACAGAGCGGTCTTGGAGGGATAATCCTCCAGGAAAGGAGAGAAACAAGCGTCGCTGTGAGACCAAGTGAAAAAGGAATAGTAGACAAGGTCATCATAACTGAAACAGGAGACGGGACAAAGCTCGTAAAAGTAACTGTTCGTGATTTGAGGATTCCGGAGTTTGGTGATAAGTTTGCCTCAAGGCATGGTCAGAAAGGGGTCATAGGTTTAATCGTTCCGCAGGAGGATATGCCATGGACTGAAAGTGGCATAGTTCCAGACCTAATAGTCAATCCACATGGTATCCCATCGAGAATGACTGTAGGACAGCTAATTGAAGCCATAGGGGGGAAGGTTGCAGCACTAAAGGGAAGGAGAGTTGATGGCACTGCCTTCATCGGTGAGCCCGAGGAGAAGCTGAGAAAAGAACTTGAGGAACTCGGATTCAGGCACAACGGAAGGGAAATTATGTATGATGGTATAACCGGCAGAAGGCTTGAAGCAGATATATTTGTCGGCATAATCTACTATCAGAGGTTGCACCACATGGTTGCAGACAAGATGCACGCAAGGAGCAGGGGACCAGTGCAGGTTCTTACCAAACAGCCAACCGAAGGAAGAGCAAGAGAAGGAGGCCTTAGGTTCGGTGAGATGGAGCGTGATGTTCTCATTGGTCATGGAGCGGCGATGCTGTTGATTGAGAGGCTTCTTGAGGAAAGTGACAAGACAGAGGTTTGGGTCTGTGAAAACTGTGGGCATGTAGCAGTTGAAGACAGGAGAAGAGGACAGGTCTACTGTCCGGTGTGCGGCGAAACAGAGCGTATAAGCAGGGTAGAGATGAGTTATGCATTTAAACTCCTTCTGGATGAATTGCAGGCTATGGTAATAAGGCCTTCATTGAAATTGAAGGATAGGGTGTGAGAACCATGCAGTCAATGAAAAAAGTTATCGGGAGTATCGAATTCGGCATCCTTTCACCCCAAGAGATTAGAAAAATGAGTGCTGCTGAGATTACAGTTCCCGATACATACGATGATGACGGTTATCCCATTGAAGGAGGATTAATGGACAAAAGATTGGGAGTTATAGACCCAGGACTCAGGTGTGAAACCTGTGGAGCAAGAGTCGGGGATTGTCCGGGACATTTTGGACATATAGAACTGGCCCGTCCTGTTATTCATGTGGGATTTGCAAAAACCATTCACCGTGTTTTAGAGAGTACCTGTAGAGAGTGTGGAAGGATAAAGCTCACGGACGAAGAGATCCAGGAATACACGAGAAAATTCGAAGTTATGGGAGACAGAAAGAAGGCCAAAGACAGACTAATCAAGGAAATTCATAAGAAAGCGAAAGAGAGAATGGTGTGTCCACACTGTGGTGCTCCTCAGTTTCCACTGAAGTTCGAGAGGCCCACAATATATTGGGAGATTAGAAAAGATGAAGAAGGCAAAGAGTACAAACACAGAATGATGCCAAGCGAAATAAGAGATAGATTCGAAAAGATACCTGACAAAGATTTACAGCTCCTCGGATTGCATCCAGACAATGCTCGGCCTGAATGGATGATTCTCACAGTTCTACCCGTTCCTCCGGTTACTATGAGGCCATCAATTACACTTGAAAGCGGTATAAGAGCTGAAGACGATCTTACCCACAAGCTCGTTGATATAATTCGTATCAATAACCGCCTTAAGTCCAACATTGAAGCAGGAGCGCCGCAACTTATCATAGAGGATCTATGGGATCTTCTCCAGTACCATGTTACAACATACATCAACAACGAGACCTCGGGAATTCCCCCTGCAAAGCATAAAAGTGGGAGGCCTCTCAAGACCCTCTCCCAGAGACTCAAAGGCAAGGAAGGAAGGTTCAGGGGAAACCTCAGCGGTAAGCGTGTCAACTTCTCAGCAAGGACTGTTATCAGTCCCGATCCAATGCTTAGTATAAACGAAGTTGGTGTCCCAATAGCGGTCGCAATGGAACTCACAGTTCCGGAAAAGGTAACCGAATTCAACCTTGAAAAGCTCAGGCAAATGGTTCTCAACGGCCCTGAAAAGTATCCGGGAGCAAACTATGTAATCGACCCTGAAGGAAGAAGGATAAGGCTCATGGAAAACAACCGCGAGACAGTTGCAGAGATGCTTGACATCGGATGGACGGTTGAAAGGCATTTGCTCGATGGCGATATAGTTCTCTTCAACAGACAGCCTTCCCTGCATAGGATGAGTATAATGGCACACCATGTAAGGGTCATGCCCTACAGGACTTTCCGCCTGAACCTTTCGGTCTGTCCACCCTACAACGCTGATTTTGATGGTGATGAAATGAACCTCCATGTCCCGCAAACAGAGGAGGCACAGGCAGAAGCAAGAATCCTGATGGAGGTTCAGAACCACATTATCTCACCACGCTACGGCGGCCCACTCATAGGTGGAATTCAGGATCACATATCAGGCGGATATCTGCTTACGAGGGAAGGGGCATATTTCACCCGTTTAGAGGTTGAGCAGATGCTTATGTTTGCTGGAGTTGAGATTGATGGACTTCCAGAGCCGGACAAAGTTGAGAACGGTGTTGAATACTGGAGTGGGAAGACCGTATTTTCACTGATACTTCCTGAGGATCTGAATATCTGGTACAGAAACAAGCTCTGTGACGATCCAAGCAAATGTGAGCCCCTTGAAAAGCTGATTGAGGAAAAACTGGTTCCAGACCCGGAAGAGGTCAAAAAACTTGCATACGACGGCTTTGTTTATATTCAGAACGGGAAGCTACTGAGCGGTGCAATTGACAAAAAAGCATATGGAAGAGAGGATGGGAGAATTCTGGATTTAATAGTGAGGGAGTATGGTGCCGAAAGAGCCAGACAGTTCCTTGATCAGGTCACAAAGCTGTCAATATGGGTGATAACACACAAGGGATTCACAACTGCAATAGATGATGAAGACCTGCCAGAGGAAGCTATAGATAGAATTAAAGAAATTATTAGAGAGGCTGAAGAGAAAGTTAACAGGCTAATTGAAGCATATGAGAGAGGAGAATTAGAGCCGCTACCCGGCAAGACCCTTGAAGAAACCCTGGAGAGCAAGATAATGGCTGTTTTAGCTGAGGCCCGTGATAATGCAGGTAAGGTCGCCGAGAGATACCTTGGTATGAATAATCATGCAGTTATAATGGCAAAAACAGGGGCAAGGGGTAAGATACTCAACATCACCCAGATGGCTGCAATGCTCGGCCAGCAGTCCATTCGTGGAAAGAGGCTTTACAGAGGATACCGCGGAAGGGTTCTAAGTCATTTCAAACCTAACGACCTTGGAGCCAGAGCCCGGGGCTTCGTTGTCAACTCCTACAAAAGCGGATTAACACCACAGGAATACTTTTTCCATGCAATGGGTGGTAGAGAGGGTCTCGTCGATACAGCAGTCAGAACAGCTCAGAGCGGTTACATGCAGAGGAGATTAATAAACGCACTCCAAGATCTCAAGGTCGACTACGACGGAACTGTCAGGGATCCCACTGGAATCATAATCCAGTTCCGCTATGGAGAGGATGGAATAGACCCTATGAAGAGCTGGAGCGGGAAGACAATTGATGTGGATAGGGTTATTGTGAGAACTCTTATTAAGCTGAGGGAGAGGGGGTGATTTAAATGGTTTCAAATGCCACCATAAAGTCCCTCGTTGATAAATCAATACTGCCAGATAATGTCAAGGAAGAACTCTACAACAAGCTCATCGAGTATAATAAAAAATACAAGCTCAAAAAGAAGGAAGTTCAGGCAATCATTGAAGATGCTGAAAAAGAGTATGAGAATGCCCTTATCGAGCCCGGAGAAGCTGTAGGAACCGTTGCTGCCCAGTCGATGGGTGAGCCCTCAACCCAGATGACGCTCAACACATTCCACTATGCTGGTGTCGCTGAAATCAACGTCACTCTCGGTCTGCCGAGAATCATTGAGATTGTGGATGCCAGAAAGAATCCCTCAACGCCCATCATGACTGTCTACCTTGACGAAGAGCACCGCCACGATAGGGAAAAGGCTTTGGAAGTAGCGAGGAAGATAGAGGGGACTACAATAGAGAATCTTGCCCAGAGTATGACGATTGACATCCTCAACTTTGAGTTCGTCATAGAGCTTGACCCAGAAAGGCTTGAAAAAAGTGATCTCGACATGGAAAAGATCAAGAAAAAACTTGAAGGTTCATTCAAGAGTGCGGAGTTTGAGGTTGACGGTTACACCTTGATAATGAGGCCAAAGAAGGCTCAGAAAATAGCTGATCTCAGAAGACTTGCCGAAAAAGTTAAAAAGCATCGTTTGAAGGGTCTCTCGGGCGTAGGAAAGACAATTATCAGAAAGGAAGGCGAGGAATACGTCATATACACAGAGGGTTCAAACTTCAAGCAGGTGCTCAAAGTTCCCGGCATCGATCCGACGAGAACAAGGACAAACAACATCCATGAGATCGCAGAGGTGCTTGGCATAGAAGCAGCGAGAAACGCAATCGTTGAGGAGATAGTTAATACCATGCGTGAGCAGGGTCTTGAGGTTGATGTCAGACATATCATGCTCGTCGCTGATATGATGACCCTTGACGGAGTTATAAGGCCTATCGGAAGACACGGTGTTGTCGGAGAAAAGGCCAGTGTATTGGCCAGGGCAGCTTTCGAGATTACCACTCAACATCTGTTTGAAGCTGCCGAAAGGGGAGAGGTAGACCCCCTGAATGGTGTCGTTGAGAATGTGTTAATTGGACAGCCCGTTCCAGTTGGAACGGGTATAGTTAAGCTGGCAATGAAATTACCGCTAAAACCACGGGAGGTGTGATTGATGGATTTAGCCTTTGAACTTAGAAAAGTGCTTGAAACAGGAAAAATTGTCATCGGTTCAAAGAGGACTATTGAGTTGTCCAAGACTGGTGGAGCTAAACTCATTATTATAGCTAAAAATGCCCCAAAAGATGTTAAGGAAGACATAACATACTATTCCAAGTTGAGCAACATTCCCGTGTATGAGTTTGAGGGAACCAGTGTTGAACTTGGAACTCTCCTTGGAAAGCCATTTGTTGTAGCCTCATTAGCCATAGTAGATCCAGGAGAAAGCAACATCTTAGCCCTTGCTGGGGGTAAGAAGTAATGCCGCTTAAACTCAACACAGACCAGATTAAATATATAGCGCTCTTCGAGAGCATGACAGGAGCAACAGTGATGGACTGTCTCATAGACAGTACAAGAAATAGGCTCATCTATGTTATCAAAAAAGGTGAGATGGGACTGGCACTCGGCAAGAGAGGGGCTAATGTTAAAAGGGTTCAGGGAATGTTAGGCAAGGAGATTGAGCTTATAGAGCACTCAGAAAATCCAGAGGAATTCCTTAGGAACATTTATAAAACAATGGGAGTAAAGGTTAAAAAAGTCCATATCACTGAGAAGAAAGATGGAAAGAAAGTTGCCCTCCTTGACATAAACCAGAGGGAGAAGCCGAGAGCTATAGGAAGAGGAGGGCAGAATATAAATCTCGTAAAGGAACTTATGGAGAGGCATCATGGTATCCAAGACGTGATTATAATTTGATTTAAGAGGTGATGATCATGGCTGGTAAAAAGGCCCCAAATGGTGAATTCGCTGGGAGGAAGCTCAGACTCAAAAGACAAAAGTTCAGATGGAGTGACGTCAGGTATAAACGAAGAGTCCTCAGACTTAAGGAGAAGAGCGATCCACTTGAGGGAGCACCTCAGGCGAAGGGTATTGTACTTGAGAAGATTGCGGTTGAGGCAAAACAGCCAAACTCCGGGATGAGAAAAGCCGTGAGGGTTCAGCTCATCAAGAATGGTAGAGTTGTAACAGCTTTCACACCGGGAGATGGTGCTATAAACCACATCGACGAGCACGACGAGGTCATTATCGAGGGAATTGGTGGTCCAAAGGGTGGTTCAGTCGGTGATATCCCTGGGATCAGGTACAAGGTAGTCAAGGTTAACAGAGTTTCCCTTAAGGAGCTCGTCAAAGGAAGGAAGGAGAAGCCGAGGAGGTGAAAGGGATGGCCAAACCATTTGCTGAGAGGTTCTATCAGCCCAAGGAACTCAAAGTCTTTGGAAGATGGAGTGTTGAGGATGTTGTTGTTGAAGATCCCTCCCTCAGGCCGTACATAAATCTGGATCCGAGAATTCTTCCTCACACCCACGGAAGGCATGCAAAGAAGCCCTTCGGGAAGGCTCAGGTTCATATAGTCGAGCGCTTGATAAACAAAGTCATGAGGAGTGGTGCCTCAAGCTACAAAGTGGGCGGTCATTTCATGCGAAGGGAACAGCGTTCATTAATGAGCAAGAAAATAAAGGCCTACGAGGTTGTTAAAGAAGCTTTCACAATCATAGAGAGGAGAACTAAAAAGAACCCCATTCAGATTCTCATAAGGGCCATAGAAAATGCAGCTCCAAGAGAGGACACAACAACAATAGCCTTCGGTGGCATTAGATATCATATGGCTGTTGATATCGCCCCAATGAGAAGGCTTGATGTTGCCTTAAGGAATATAGCCCTCGGTGCCTCGGCCAAGTGCTACAAGAACAAGACAAGCTATGCTCAAGCTCTCGCAGATGAAATTATAGCAGCAGCCAACAGGGATCCGAAGAGCTTCGCCTACAGCAAGAAGGAAGAGATCGAGAGGATTGCCCAGTCCTCCCGCTGAGGGCTGGCGGGCTTCTTTACTATCTACTATTCTTTCCACCTGGTTCCATCCGGTCATGGACATAAGGTTTTTATGCTTCCCAAGTAAGACTATTTTGGTGGGGGTAAGATGACTACTGTAAAAGTTTCCTCGAAGGGCCAGATAGTCTTACCCAAGGCCATTCGCGAGAAGTTCGGCATCAAAGAAGGGGACGAGCTTGAGGTTCTTGACTTTGGAAACGAGATAGTGATAGTCCCCGTGAAGAAGGACGTCAATCTCAGGGGGCTTGTGAAGTTCGAGAAGCCTGTCAAGGAAATTCTGCGGGAAATTCGTGCAGAGGAGAAAGAGCTGGAGGAAGAACCATGAGGGTTGTTCTGGACAGCTATGCAGTTCTCGCTTACATAAACGATGAGCCAGCATCCGAAAAAGTTCAGGAGTACCTCGACTTGGGAAAGGAGGGAAAGGCAGAATTGTACATGAACGTTGTAAATCTTGGGGAGGTTTATTACGTTCTTTCCAGACGAAAAGGCACTGATGTTGCCAATCTGGCGGTAGCTCTCCTAAAAAAAGAGCCAATAACGTTTATCATCACGGACGAACGGCTTTCCCTAATGGCAGGTAGAATAAAAGCCTTCCACAGAATGAGTTATGCGGATGCCTTTGCGGCTGCTACCGCAATAGACCTCGATGCAGTTCTTCTAACGGGCGATGACGAGTTTAGGAGTGTTGAAGACAGGGTTAAGATTGAGTGGCTGTGAACTGATGGGAGTTCAAGAGCGTCAAGGGTAAGGATAGAGTGGCTCTGGGCTTTCTCCAGTATTATACCCTCCGGGAGGAGGGAAATATATAAATACCCGGAGGGAGAAGGGAAATGGAGCTTCGGGACTATTTGATGCCGGGGGAGTATATTCTTGGGATCATGCAGAAACTGGACATAAATAATGGCAAATTTCATAACATTGCAGTAACGAACAAGAGGTTCATTCTATTTAACACAAAAAAGAGAGGTTTTCTAAAAAAAGTCCAGGAAATCACAAAAATGGAGTCGTTACCTTTTGAAAACAGTTGTGGAATACGTATAGAATGGAGAAAGAGAGGATTAAAAACACAGCGGATAATTCTATACGTATGTGCAAGGATATATCCCCGTTCTTCTCAAAAAGTAGGGTGCACCAGTGCAGGTAGCGTGATAATCACAGGTTCTTCTATCGGAGGCACTTCACCTGATGAGGTACTAAATATGTTGACAAACATATTTAATTCCCTAGCTACTGAAAAAGTTGTCTGGGATGAGGGGATTAACAAGGAGGAGTCTAACTACAATGCTGTTTACATCCTCAATCAATTGTGAGAAGACATGACAAAACCTAGCCTTTCACTAAACCAAACTCCTCCCCACCATGTTTCCCGGCTTCTCAACGCCGAAGAAATCCAGAACCGTCGGCGCTATGTCCATCAGTGAGGCGTTCTCAAGCTTAACTTTCTCGAAACCCCACAGTATCAGCGGAACTT